>JAABUS010003288.1_pt1 | contig 26731 bp, 25 predicted proteins | sample 5560161 | NCBI WGS metagenome assembly JAABUS01 (sample SAMN10711885, study PRJNA513376) | rock metagenome | isolation source: Antarctica rocks | place: Antarctica: Victoria Land, Trio Nunatak nord | collected 2016-01-04
CGACGATGAGCACGTGCCGCAGCGTCAAAGGGTCCTCCGACACGATGCGCGGCGACGGCACGGCCAGCGTGACCTGGGCCGCGAGCCACGGGAGAACTGCGGCCTCCCGGCGTAGCTGCGGCTCGATCTCCGCTCGTCGCGGTATCCGCTCAACCCACCGCCCCTCGACGAGGGTTGCCCGGCAGTCCCACCCGTTGTCGAAGTTGTCGTCCACCCGCGGACGCTACCGCTCTAGCCCCGGCCTCCGCCGGCAACACCCCCCGCGTTTGCGGGCAGGTGCAGGTCGACACGCCGGGCCCGAGCTGTACGTCTTCCGACATACGTCGGCATACGTGCGCCTGGGCGGGCCTGGGCTGTACGTCTTCGACACACGTCGGCATACGTGCGCCGAGCAGCCGACTACCCGCTCGGGCCGGCATCGACAATGCTGGCCAACCGGTCCATACTCGGATCAACGCGGCCGTCGGCCGCACCAAGGGGGCGCCATGTGGGGTTACATCGTTCCCATCGTCGCGCTGCTGGTTCTGTTGGCGTTCGCGGTCTGGGGCACCAAGAGGCACAGCGACCCCGGCGGCTCGCTTCGCCGTGACGACGGTGAGTCCGAAGGCTCGATGCACTACAACCGTCAGTTCCCCGGCGGCGGCGCCAGCTGAAAGCGGTTCGCCCATGTGGTTCTGGATCGCCTGTGCGGTGTGCTGGTGCTGCTGCTGCTCGCCCTCGGCTGGTACCTCAGACGCCGCGAGGACCCGCGGCTGACCAACCTGTCCGCGGCGCGGCAGCACAACGCCGATCATCGCGCCCGGGATGCGGGGCTGCCCCCCGTCAGCGGTCGAGGCGGACCCGGAGCCGGCGGAGGCTTCTGAGAGGGTCACGCCGGAGTTCGGACGCCGCCGCCCCCGTAGGCTGCACATGTGACCGCGCGCCGCATCATGGGGACCGAGACGGAGTTCGGGATCTCCGTGCTGGGCACGCCGTCGGCCAACCCCATGCTCACGTCGTCGCAGGTCGTCAACGCGTACGCCGCGCTGAGCGCGCGCTCCCGCCGGGCGCGCTGGGACTTCGAGGAGGAGAACCCACTCCGGGACGCCCGCGGCTTCGACCTCAGCCGCACCCTCGCCGACCCCAGCCAGCTCACTGACGAGGACGTCGGGCTGGCCAACCTGATCCTCACCAACGGTGCCCGTCTCTACGTCGACCATGCCCACCCGGAGTACTCGACGCCTGAGTGCACCAACCCGCGCGACATCGTGCGCTGGGACAAGGCAGGGGACCAGATCGTGGTGGCCGCGGCGCGAGCCGTGCACATCCCCGGCCAGAACCCCATCGTGATGTACAAGAACAACACCGACAACAAGGGGGCTTCGTACGGCTCCCACGAGAACTACCTGATGAAACGGTCGACACCGTTCCCCGACATCGTCCGCCACATCACGCCGTTCTTCGTGAGCCGGCAGGTGGTGTGCGGCGCGGGTCGCGTCGGTATCGGCCAGGAGGGACGCACCGCGGGTTTCCAGGTGAGCCAGCGTGCGGACTTCTTCGAGGTCGAGGTTGGTCTGGAGACGACGCTCAAGCGGCCGATCGTCAACACCCGCGACGAGCCGCACGCCGACCCGGAGAAGTACCGGCGGCTGCACGTCATCATCGGCGACGCGAACCTCGCTGAGGTCTCGACGCTGCTGAAGCTCGGCACCACGGCGCTCGTGCTCGCGATGGTCGAGGAGCGGGTGATCAGCGCCGACCTCGCCATCGACGGACCGGTGGCCGCGCTGCACGCCGTCTCGCACGACCCGACGTTGACCCATCTCGTCACGTTGAAGGACGGCCGGTCGATGACCGCGCTCGACCTGCAGGAGATCTACCTCGAGCTGGCCCGGCACCACGTCGCCGACCGCTACGGCGCCGACGCCGACCCCGACACCGTCGAGGTGCTCGAACGCTGGGAGTCGGTGCTGACCCGGCTTCGCGCCGACCCGATGTCGTTGCGGCGCGAGCTCGACTGGGTCGCGAAGCTGTCGCTGCTCGAGTCCTACCGCGAACGCGACGGCCTCGGCTGGGACGACCCGAAGCTGCACCTCGTCGACCTGCAGTACGCCGACCTGCGTCCCGACAAGGGGCTCTACAACAAGCTGGTGCAGCGTGGCTCGATGGAGCGGCTGCTGTCGGACGCCGACGTACAGGCAGCCGTGAGTGAACCGCCCGAGGACACCCGCGCCTACTTTCGCGGCCGGTGCCTGGCGCAGTACTCCGATCGCATCGCCGCCGCCTCCTGGGACTCGGTCATCTTCGACCTGCCCGGCAAGGACTCGCTGCAGCGCATCCCGACGATGGAGCCGAGCCGGGGTACCCGCCAGCATGTCGGCGCGTTGCTCGATCGTTGTGAGACAGCCGAGGAGCTGTTCGCTGCCATCACTTCCTGACGAGTCGCTGCCCGGTAGTGTCTGTGAGGCAGGCGAAGAGACACGGACAGAACGCCTCGTGATGAGCTGGGAGGTGCACGATGGCACGCGAAGGCGGCCAGCAGCACAAGTCCAAAGGCAAGGCCTCGCAAGAGGAGCAGCAGGTCGAGACGACCGAGGTTGACGCTGTCGCCGAGCGCAAGGAGAAGCTCGACGACGACGTTGACGCGATCCTCGACGACATCGACGAGGTGCTCGAGTCCAACGCCGAGGAGTTCGTGCGTGGGTTCGTCCAGAAGGGTGGCCAGTGAGCACCGGTGCCGACGCCCGGCTTCCCGCGGCGTACCTGACCCCGGGCACCGCGTCGTTCGCGGACTTCCTGGCGAGCCAAGCCCCTGACCTGCTGCCGGGGCGGCGTACGCCGGCTGCTGGCGCGGCCGACGTACCTCACGGCACCACGATCGTGGCGGCGACCTTCGCCGACGGCGTCGTGATGGCCGGCGACCGCCGAGCCACCATGGGCAACATCATCGCCCAGCGCGACATCGAGAAGGTCTTCCCCGCCGACGAGTTCAGCTGTGTCGGCATCGCTGGGGCCGCGGGTCTCGCCGTCGAGGCGACGCGGCTGTTCCAGGTCGAGCTCGAGCACTACGAGAAGATCGAGGGGATCACGCTGTCCCTCGACGGCAAGGCCAACCGACTGGCGGCGTTGATCCGCGGCAACCTCGCGATGGCGATGCAAGGCCTCGCTGTGGTGCCCCTGTTCGCCGGCTACGACACCAGCGCCGGGATCGGTCGGATCTTCTCCTATGACGTGACCGGCGGCCGTTACGAGGAGCAGTCCTTCTACTCCGTCGGCTCTGGGTCGCTGTTCGCCCGCGGCTCGCTGAAAAAGCTCTACCGCGAGGGGTTGAGCGCGCGCGAGTGTGCGACCGCGACCGTCCAGGCGCTCTACGACGCCGCTGACGACGACTCGGCCACCGGAGGCCCCGACCTCACCCGCCGGATCTTCCCCGTTGTGGCGGTGGTGACCGCCAACGGATACATGCGGATGCCCGACTCCGAGGTTGCCGCCATCGCCGACGAGATCGTCACCGCCCGGATGGATCGACCCGACGGCCCCGCCGCTTCGCTGACCTGACAATGAGGCCTTTCTGATGTCGATGCCCTTCTACGTCTCACCCGAGCAGCTGATGAGAGATCGGGCGGACTTTGCCCGCAAGGGGATCTCCAAAGGGCGGTCGCTCGTCGCCGTCCAGTACGCCGACGGACTGCTCTTCGTGGCAGAGAACCAGTCCCAGGCGCTGCACAAGGTGTCCGAGCTCTATGATCGCCTCGCCTTCGCCGCGGTCGGGCGCTACAACGAGTTCGAGAACCTTAGGATCGCCGGCGTGCGCCTTGCGGACATGCGGGGCTACGCCTATGACCGGCTCGACGTCACCGGCCGTGCCCTCGCCAACGCCTACGCGCAGACACTGGGCACGATCTTCTCCTCCGGCGCCGAGAAGCCCTACGAAGTGGAGCTTTTTGTCGCTGAGGTGGGGGACCGGCCCGAGGACGACCAGATCTACCGGTTGACCTACCAGGGCTCCGTCGCCGACGAGCATCAGTACGCCGCGATGGGCGGGTCCGCGGAGCACATCACCGAGTACCTCGAGGAGCACTACTCCGCCGGTCTCTCGCTCGACGATGCCCTGAAGCTGGCGGTCGACGCGCTCGGCCACGACGGGCCCGAGCCACGTCAGATCAGCCGAGACGCCCTCGAGGCCGCCGCCCTGGATCGGACCCGCACCCAGCCGCGCAAGTTCCGACGCATCCCGGCGTCGCGCCTGGAGGCACTCTTCGGGACCGCGACCCCCACGACGCAGAGCGCCAGCGAGGAGGCCCCGCAGGGGCCGACCGAGCCGGTCCAGCCGGTGGCGTCCACCAGCGGGGGCCGCCGCGTCGACACCCCGGGACCGACGGGCACGTCGCGCGTCTCCGACGAAGCCGGGACTGGCCAGGAGGCCAACGGTGGTGACGGAGCCAGCGCCGATCCCAGCGCCGAAAACGACCCCAGCGCGGACCCCAGCCAGGACCCCTCCGAGGATCCCAGCGACAAGGTGGGCGACCTGCCGGACGAGCCCCCGGCGCATGCCTGAGGCGGACGCCGAGCGACGCTGGCAGCCCGTTGGGGATGACGTCGTCATCCACGATGGCTGGGTCAAGGTCAGCCAGCGCGATTACCGGCTGCCCGACGGCCGCATCGTCACGTGGGACATGTTCGGGAGCGGGGAGTCGGTCGGGGTGCTGGCGTTGACGCCGGAGAGCAGGGTCGTCTGCGTGCGGCAGTTCCGCCCAGGTCCCGATCGGGTCGTGCTGAACATCCCGGGCGGCTTCGTCGAGCCGGGCGAGACCGCTCAAGAAGCCGGCTCGCGTGAGCTCACCGAGGAGACCGGCTACGTCAGCGACGACGTGACGCTCGTGGCGACCGCGATGAGCACATCGTCGATCAGTCGGCGCCACGTCGTGATCGCCCGCAACGCCCGGCCGCTGGGCACACAACGCCTGGAGGAGTACGAGGACTGCGAACCGGTCGTCCTCGACGTCGCCGAGGTGCGGGCCGAGCTCCGGGCAGGCCGGATGACCGGCAACGAGCTGGTCTATCTCGGGCTCGACCACGCGGGCCTCTTGTAAGGGCCGCCGCGCGGCGAAAGGCAGCCGGACCGCGTTGACATAGGCTGACGTCGTGGACCGACGGATCTTCGGGATCGAGAACGAGTACGGCGTCACGTGCACGTTCAAGGGCGCCCGCCGGCTGTCACCGGACGAGGTCGCCCGCTACCTCTTTCGGCGCGTCGTGTCCTGGGGCCGCTCCAGCAACGTCTTCCTGCGCAACGGTGCCCGCCTCTACCTCGACGTCGGGAGCCACCCGGAGTACGCCACCCCCGAGTGCGACTCCGTCACCGACCTCGTCACCCATGACAAAGCCGGCGAACGGGTGCTCGAAGGGTTGCTGGTCGACGCCGAACGTCGGCTGCGGGACGAAGGCATCGCCGGCGACGTCTACCTGTTCAAGAACAACACCGACTCAGCCGGCAACTCCTACGGCTGCCACGAGAACTACCTGGTCGGACGACACGGCGAGTTCGCCCGGCTCGCTGACGTCTTGATCCCCTTCCTGGTGAGCCGCCAGATCGTGTGCGGCGCCGGCAAGGTGCTGCAGACGCCCCGAGGGGCGGTGTACGCCGTCAGCCAGCGCGCGGAGCACATCTGGGAGGGGGTCTCGAGCGCCACCACCCGGTCGCGGCCCATCATCAACACCCGAGACGAGCCGCACGCGGACGCAGAACGCTTCCGCCGCCTGCACGTCATCGTGGGCGACTCGAACATGAGCGAGACCACGACGATGCTGAAGGTCGCCTCGACCGACCTGGTGCTGCGCATGATCGAGGCGGGCGTGGTGATGCGCGACATGACGATGGAGAACCCGATCCGGGCCATCCGAGAGATCTCGCACGACATGACCGGGCAGAAGAAGGTACGCCTCGCCAACGGTCGCGAGGCGTCAGCGCTCGACATCCAGAACGAGTACCTGTCCAAGGCACGCGACTTCGTGGACCGGCGCGAGATGCACACCCCCACCGTCGACGCCGCCCTCGACCTGTGGGAGCGGGGGCTGAAGGCGGTCGAGTCCGACGACCTGAGCCTCGTCGAGCGCGAGATCGACTGGGTGATCAAGTACCGCCTGATCGAGCGCTACCGCTCGCAGCACGGCCTCGGCCTCTCGTCGGCCCGGGTGGCGCAGCTCGACCTCGCCTACCACGATATCCACCGCAACCGAGGCCTCTACTACCTGCTCCAGCGACGCGGCGCCGTCGCCCGGGTCACCACCGACCTAGCGGTCTTCGAGGCGAAATCGGTGCCGCCGCAGACGACCCGGGCCCGGCTGCGCGGCGAGTTCATTCGCAAAGCGCAGGAGCGACGGCGCGACTTCACCGTCGACTGGGTGCACCTGAAGCTCAACGACCAGGCCCAGCGCACCGTCTTGTGCAAAGACCCGTTCCGCTCCCACGACGAACGGGTCGAGCGCTTGATCGAGTCGATGTGAGGTTACGCTAGGCAGTCGTTGTCGTTGTCTCCATGTCTGTCGTGAGGTGTTTCCGTGCGTCGTGTCGTCGCCGGTCTGGTCGCGCCCCTGCTACTGCTCACCGCAGCCGGTTGTGGCGGTGAAAGCGGTGACGACGGCTCCAGCGCCCCGGCTCGCAAGGGCACGGTCGACGACATCTCCGTCAGCGGAGCTGTCGGCTCCGAGCCGCGCATCGACTTCAAGGCGCCGCTGGCCTTCGACAAGACCGAGGGCAAGATCGTGGAGAAGGGTTCCGGTGCAGGCGACCAGGTCACCCGTCAGTCGACCGTCACGGTCAACTACACAGGCGTCAACGCCAGCGACGGCACGACGTTCGACAGCACCTGGCCGGCCGGTGAGCCCGCGACGTTCCAGCTCGACCAGGTGATCAAGGGCTTCGCCACCGCGCTGCAGGGAGCCCACGCAGGCGACCGGGCGGTACTCGCGATCACCTCGGCAGACGGCTACGACCCGGTCGGCAACGGGTCGTCCATCAGCAAGGGCGACAGCCTGGTCTTCGTCGTCGACATCGAGAAGGTGACCAACCCGAAGCCGATCCTCGAGGCCGACCTGCCCACGATCGAGATGAAGGACGGCGAGCCCACGACGTTCGTCGCGTCGGACAGCACCCCCGTTGACGTCGGGCTGCTCGGCAGCTACGTCATCAAGGAGGGCAACGGCCGCGCCATCACCGCCGCCGACACGTTGACGGTCAACTACCTCGGCCAGATCTACCCCGACGGAGCCGTCTTCGACGAGTCGTTCTCCAAGAAGAAGCCGGTGAGCTTCCCGCTCAGCGGAGTCATCGAGGGATGGAAACAGGGCCTGCTGGGCAAGCTGGTCGGTTCGAGAGTCGTGTTGACCATTCCCAGCGAGCTGGGCTACGGCAGCGCAGGACAAGGCACGACCATCCCACCCGACTCCGACCTGATTTTCGTGATCGACATCCTCAAGGCCAAGGCCAGCTGACCTGAGCCGACGCTCGACAAGGGGGGTCCTTTGACCAAGCGCAAGTCGGAACGGCTGATGAACCTCACCATCTGCCTGCTGGTGGCACGCACCTTCATCAGCAAGGGCCGCATCCGGCAGGCCGTGGAGGCCTACCACGACATGGGCGAGGACGCCTTCGACCGGATGTTCGACCGTGACAAGGAAGAGCTGCGCGTCCTCGGCATACCGATCGAGACGGGACCGATCGAGAAGGGCTTCGACGACGACGTCGGCTATCGCATCCGGCGTGACCGCTTCGAGCTCCCTGAGGTGAGCCTGGAGGCCGACGAGGCGGCGGTGGTCGGCCTTGCGGCGCGAGTGTGGCAGCACGCCAGCCTCGCGTCAGCCACCACCCAGGGCCTGCGCAAGCTCCGGGCCGGGGGAGTGGACGTCGACGAGTCCGCCCTGTCGATCCTGGAGCCGCAGCTCGCCACCGACGAGCCGGCCTTCGACTCCGTCTTCGCCGCCGTGACGCAGCGTACGCCGGTCGAGTTCGCCTACCGGGCTGCTTCCGCGACCGAGGTCGGCACCCGCCATCTGGAACCGTGGGGCATCGTGTCCTGGCACGGGCACTGGTACGTCGTCGGCCACGATCGCGACCGCGACGACGCGCGGATGTTCCGGGTGTCGCGCATCGAGGGGGAGGCCGCCCCGATCGGCCCCGCTGGCAGCTACGCCCCACCTGACGACCTCGACCTGCGGGCGTTGGCGCAGACGCTGGCGCCACCGCACCCGCACAGCAGCGCCACCGTACGGGTCCGCCAAGGTGCCGGCGACGCGCTGCGGCGACGCGCCGTCAACAGCCACCAGGTCGACGACGAGTGGACCGAGATCGAGCTGGCGTACGGAAGTGGAACCTCGCTCGCCGACGAGCTCGCCTCCTTCGGCCCCGACGTCGTGGCGGTCGCCCCCGCCGAGGTGCGTGACGCCGTCGTACGCCGACTGGCCCTGGTAGCGGGGGTGCCGCCGCGATGACCCCGAACGCCCAGGAGCAGGTGGAGCGGATGCTGGCCCTCGTGCCCTACCTCCGAGCACGCGGCGGCATCTCGATCGACGAGGTCGCCCGCGACTTCGGGGTCCAGCCGAGCCAGATCGTCAAGGACCTGAAGGTGCTGTGGTTCTGCGGTCTGCCCGATGCCGTCACCGGTGACATGATCGACATCGACATGGAGGCTCTCGACGGCGAAGGCGTCGTCAAGCTCACCAACGCCGACTACCTCACCCGCCCGCTGCGGCTCGCTCCGCACGAGGCGTTGGCGCTCATCGTGGCGCTGCGAACGCTGCGTGAGGCGAGCGGAGACAGCCAGCGCGACGCCGTCGACCGCGCCCTGTCGAAGCTCGAGGCTGCCACCGGCGAGGTGGGGCAGTCCGCCGCCGCGGTCGACGTCCACGTCGACGCCGGTGACGCCGCCGTACGCAGCACGATCGACCAGGCGCTCGCCGGCAACCGGCGGGTGCACCTCTCCTACTACGTCCCCAGCCGCGACGAGACGACCGAGAGAGACGCCGACCCGATGCGGCTGGTCTTCGCCGACGGCCAGGGCTATCTCGAGGCGTGGTGCCACCGGGCGCGCGAGACCCGGCTCTTCCGGCTCGACCGCATCTCCACGGTGAAAGTGCTTGACGCCCCCGCCACACCGCCTCCCGGCGCCCGGCCGAAGGACCTGTCGGGCGGACTCTTCCAGCCGGACCCCGACGACCCGCTCGCGGTGCTCGACCTTGCCCCCGGCGCCCGGTGGGTCGCCGACTACTACCCGATCGAAAGTCGCGAGGAGACAGCTGCCGCCAAGCTGCGGATCGGGCTGCGCTACCGCGACCAGGGCTGGCTCGAGCGACTGGTCCTTCGCCTCGGCGGCGAAGCTGAGCTGCTCGAGCCGGAGTCGCTCGCGGTGTCTGTGCGTGGCCGCGCCGCCGCCGCCTTGGCCAACTATTCGACCTGAGTTCACCAGGTGGGCCGATCCGGTGAGCACGACGGCGTACGATGGGCGAAGACCACGTCGTCAACGCGAAGAGGGATCATGGGAAGTCTTGGACCAACCGAGCTGCTGCTCATCCTGCTCGTCCTGGTGCTCCTCTTCGGGGCGCGCAAGCTCCCCGACCTCGCTCGCGGTACCGGCCGGGCTTTGCGCATCTTCAAGGCTGAGACCAAGGGTCTCGTCGACGATGACGACGATGACGACCTCGACAACCGTCGCTCGTCGGGCAGCACCCGAGGCGAGATCACCTCGGAGCGCTCGCGGCCGGCAGCCGTCGACCCAACCGCGCCCACCACACCGGCCGACACCACCAGCGCGCTGCCCCCCACGCACACCGAGAAGTGACCTTCGCCTCCACGGCGGGCTGAATGGTCACCCTGAACCGGAGGCACGGCGGCGATAAGTCCGAGCCCCCTCCGTCCGACGACGCGCGGATGAGTCTCACCGAGCATCTGCGCGAGCTGCGGCGGCGGCTGCTGATCTCCGTCATCGTCATCGTCATCGGGTTCGTAGTGGGCTTCGTCTACTACGACGAGATCTCGAAGGTCCTCACCGACCCCTACACGACCACGGTCCGGCGGCTCGCCCGCGAGCAGGGAGTGAAGTCCGAGCCGATCATCGCAGGAGTCGCGACACCGTTCCTCCTGCAGATGAAGGTTGCTCTCGTCTCCGGCATCGTGCTCGCGAGCCCCGTCTGGCTGTACCAGATCTGGGCCTTCATCATGCCCGGGCTGCACCGCACCGAACGCAAGTGGACGATGCTGTTCGCGGCCATCGCCGGCCCGCTCTTCCTGGCCGGGGTGGCGCTCGGCTACTACGTGCTGCCGAAGGGCCTGGCGGTCCTGATCGGGTTCACTCCCGACCAGGTGACCAACCTGGTCGACCTCAACGGCTACCTCAGCTTCATCTTGCGCATCCTGCTCGTGTTCGGCATCTCCTTCGAGATCCCGCTTTTCGTGGTGCTGTTGAACCTGGCCGGGGTGGTGCGGGCGCGGCACCTGGCGCGGTGGCGCTCCTGGATCGTGTTCGGCACGTTCATCTTCGCCGCTGTCGCCACTCCGTCTACCGACCCGATCACGATGCTGATGCTGGCGACGCCGATGACCGTGCTGTTCTTGATCTCCGAGCAGATCGCCCGTTTCGTCGACCGCCGTCGTGGGCTCGCCGGCGGGACTGACTACGCTGACTTCGACGATGACGAGGCGTCGCCGATCTGAGCGCCGCCCGCCCACCGACGGGCCAGCGACCAGGGCTGCGCTCGGACTGACCGCCCGCCCCGCAAGGAGATCGCACCATCGCGCTCGTGGACCCGTTCGACCTCCCGGAATGGCTCGGCACCGAACGAGTGACCTGGACGGCGACGATGTCGCTCGCCGCGGGTCCACGGGTCACCGGCCAGCTGACGGGGGCCTCCGGACAGGTCCAGCCGCTCGACCTGCTTGCCTGCGACTCGTCGTACCCCACACCTGTCCTCGGCGAGGACGAGCGACGCCAGGCGCACCGGGCCTGGCAGTTCGGTGAGGTGCTGCTGGTCGACTGTGGGGGCCGGACGACTGCCGCGATGCCGGGCTCGTCGTTCGACGCGAACAGTGCCTGTCAGGTCGTCAGCCGGTTCGCCAAGGCGGTGGGCGCACCAGCCGACAACGTCATCGTCGCGCTCACCCTGTAGCCCTTGTCGGACCAGCAGCCACGACCAACGCGAAAGGAGGGCCGGCGCGGTGCGCCAGCCCTCCTCCCAGATGATCGGTCAGCCGCCGTGATGGCCGCCGTGATGACGACGGTCGCCGTAGACGTCGTCCCAGTCGTCGACGGTCAGGCTGAGGAGCTGACCCTTCTCAACCGTCTCGGGGTCACCGGTGGGTACGTGCACCTGCGCGTCGAAGAGGAAGTGGCGCTTCGACAGCTCGATGATGCCGCTGGACTCTTCGTCTTGGGTGAGGAAGCCGGGCTGGCCGGTCGCGAACTGCGCCGGGTTGAACTGGGCGACCACTGCGAGCGCACCGTCCTTGATCCGGTACGAGACGATGCGAGCGACGTGGGCGTTGTTGCCGGGGTCCTCCTGGATGAGGAGGTTGCCCTCGTGGTCGATCGTCATGTTGTCGGGCTTGTTGAGGTACGGCGCCTCGGTCCCGTCGAGGAGCAGGGTGAGAGTTCCGCCCCGCTCCGGCTTGTCGACGTTCTGGAACGACAGGCGCCAGAGCCCACCGCCGTCGCGTACCGAGTTGGACGGTGTGGTCGGGTCGGGCGTCGTGTCCCCGCCCTCGGTGGTGATGAAGTAGTAGTCGTTGCGGTTCTTAGGGTCGAAGCCGCCGTCCTCGATGCGGTTGAGGGTCGTGCCGACCTCCGCCGCGTCGGCGTTCTGCTTCGTGCCGCTTTGGTTCCAGTTGATCTCGCTCAAGCCGAACGGCCGGGGATGCCCCTTGCCGTAGGCAAGCGACGACGTGGCGTCCTTCACGCCCTGTACGTCGACGACGTTCAGGATTCCGTTCGTCAGCCCGGCCTGATCGACAGCAGACCCGCTCTTCTGTTTCGAGCCGACGTAGGCGCGCAGCTGACCGGTGCTGCCGTCCTCGTTGCCCATCACGACGGTCGTGTCGGTGCGGTTGGCAGCTGCTTGGGTGTTCTCCCACGAGAACAACCCCAGGCGCGGCAGCTGGTAGGCCTGTCCGTCAAGGGTGACGCCGAAGGAGCGACCTTCGTCGCCGGACTCTTCGTTCGCGAAGTAGATCTGGCCTGGGTAGCCACGGTTCCCGTGCTGGAGCTGGCCCGGGCTGGTGAGCGAGCCGGAGCAGAACCGGCTGAAGGCCGCGGTGTGGCCGGAGGTGGCGCCGGCCGGTGGGACCGGCACGCCGGAGTAGGTACCGGCCGGGTAGTTCCAGTACTGCACGCCGGGGTCGATGAGGTCGGACCCGGACTTCACCCGTCCGGTCGCCGAATCGATGACGAACCTCGAGACGAAGGCGCCCTGCTGCCCGTGGCGGCGAACGATTCCTTGAGTGTTGGTGAGCTCCTGGTTCTCGAGGACGACAAGGTCTCTGCCCTGGTGGTAGGCACCCAGGCCGTCCGGGATGCCCACCATGCGGTAGCCGTTGTCGGCTGGTCGGTCACCGACAGTCAGCAAGGAGGTCGTGTTCACACCCTCCGCCACCGGTACGAGGTACGGGGCTACCGTGGTCGACGGTCCCGATTCCGTCGCGGCGGTCGCCTGTCCGGTGGTCAGCGCCGTTAGGGCGGCCGCGGTGACAGCGACAGCCACGGTGAGTTCTCGACGTGCTTTCACGTGGGCTCCTTCAATATTTGGTCATATCCACCCGATGGCGGGCGGCTCATCTCGCACGCTAGGGGCGGCGTGCAACTCGGCGGCAGAGTTCAGATGACAGGTGCGTGAACAGGCCCGGCGGACTGATTCGCTGCGCGGGGGCCGACCTGGGCGGCCCGGTCGGTTGCCGCCCGGCCGGTAGGGTCGAGTCCGTGACCCGTCGGTGCGCCTTGCTGGTGAACCCCCGGGGGAAGCTCACCGGCATGGTCGCTGCCGTGCGCGACCGGCTGGTGCAGCGTGGGGGTCTCGACGTCGCCGTGCTGCAGGGGGACAGCGCAAGCGAGACCGTTGACCTCGCCCGGCGCGCCGTCGACGAAGGAACCGACGTCGTGGCCGCGATGGGCGGCGATGGGACAGTGCACCTGGCCGTGCAGGCACTCGCGAACTCCGGTTCCCGTCTCGGCATCGTCGCCACCGGGACCGGCAACGACGTGGCCCGCTATCTCGGCCTGCCGCGGGGAAAGCCGATCGAAGCAGCCGACGTGATCGCCGGCAACGCGGTACGCCGGATCGACCTCGGCCGCACGGGCGCGACCTACTTCACGACGGTGCTCGCGACCGGTTTCGACAGCCTCGTCAACGAGCGAGCCAACGCAATGAGGTGGCCACGTGGCCAGATGCGCTACAACCTCGCCACGGTGGCTGAGCTGCGCGTGTTCGACCCGATCAGCTACACCCTCGAGCTCGACGGTGAGCGCCGGCGGCTGGACGCGATGCTGGTCGCGGTCGGCAACGGTCCGTCGTACGGCGGCGGGCTGCGGATGTGTGAAGGCGCGCAGCTCGACGACGGTGAGCTCGACGTGGTCGTCATCTCGCCGATGAGCAAGCCGGAGCTGCTGAAGGTCTACCCGCGGCTGTTCAAAGGCACCCACGTCACTCATCCGGCGTACCAGCACTTCCGGGTGCGTAGAGTCAGCGTCGCGGCGGCCGGCATCGTCGCCTACGCCGACGGAGAGCGGCTGGGACCGCTGCCGATGACCGTCGAGGTCGCGCCTGGCGCGCTCGAGGTGTGTGTGCCGGGGAGGGGATCGCGATGAGCCTCTACGACGAGTTCGCGGGCCTCTACGACTTCACGCCCGACCCGTTCCAACGTCGCGCCTGCCAGGCCCTGGAGGCCGGCCGGGGGGTGCTGGTGGCGGCACCGACCGGTTCCGGCAAGACGCTCGTCGGCGAGTTCGCCGTCCATCTGGCGCTGGCCCGTGGCGGCAAGTGCTTCTACACCACGCCGATCAAGGCGCTGTCGAACCAGAAGTTCGCCGACCTGACCACCCGCTACGGTCCCCGCAGCGTGGGCCTGCTGACCGGCGACAACACCATCAACAGCGAGGCACCGATCGTCGTGATGACGACCGAGGTGCTCCGCAACATGTTGTACGCCACCTCGGCCACCCTCAGCGGCCTCCAGTACGTCGTGATGGACGAGGTGCACTACCTCGCCGACCGGTCGCGCGGGGCGGTGTGGGAGGAGGTCATCATCCACCTGCCCGACTCCGTCTCGGTCGTGTCCTTGTCGGCGACGGTGTCGAACGCCGAGGAGTTCGGCGAGTGGCTGCGCACGGTGCGCGGTGAGGGCGACATCATCGTCGAGGAGAGCCGGCCGGTGCCGCTGTTCCAGCACGTGATGGTGGGGGAGCGGCTGTACGACCTCTTTGCGACCGGCGACAGCGGTGAGGACACCACCAAGGTCAACCCGGGGCTCGCCCAGGTCGCCCGCGACGACTGGCGACGGATGCGAGCACGCGACCACCGGGCCAAGCGCGGGCAGTACCGCCAGCGCGGCGGTCGGCAGCTGGTGCCGAGCCGCACCGACGTGGTCGACCTGCTGGACGCCGAGGGCCTGCTGCCCGCGATTATGTTCATCTTCAGCCGGGCCGGCTGCGACGCCGCCGTCCAGCAGACCCTGAACTCCAACCTGCGGTTGACGAACGCCGACGAGCGCAAGGAGATCCGGACGTACGCCGAGCAGAAGACGTCGGCGTTGGCGGCCTCCGACCTCGCCGTGCTGGGCTACGCCGAGTGGCTCGAGGCGCTGGGCCGGGGCATCTCGTCCCACCACGCGGGGATGCTGCCGGTGTTCAAGGAGTGCGTCGAGGAGCTGTTCTCACGCGGTTTGGTGAAGGTCGTGTTCGCCACCGAGACGCTGGCACTCGGCATCAACATGCCGGCCCGGTCGGTCGTCATCGACAAGCTGTCGAAGTGGAACGGCGAGACGCACGCCGACGTGACCCCGGGCGAGTACACCCAGCTGACCGGTCGCGCCGGTCGTCGCGGTATCGACGTCGAGGGGCACGCCGTCGTGCTGTGGGCACCGGGCTTCGACCCCACCACGGTCGCCGGTCTGGCCTCGACTCGTACCTACCCGCTGCGGTCGTCGTTTCGGCCGTCGTACAACATGGCCGTCAACCTGGTGCACCAGGTCGGGCGGATGACCGCGCGCGAGCTGCTCGAGTCCTCGTTCGCGCAGTTCCAGGCTGACCGCGCTGTCGTCGGACTGGCCCGCCAGGTGCGCAAGGCGGAGGAGGCGCTGGAGGGGTACGCCGACGCGATCAGCTGCGACGAGGGCGACTTCATGGAGTACGCCGCGCTGCGACGCGCGTTGACCGACCGCGAGGCCAGCCTCTCGCGACGCAAGCGCAGCGACCGTCGCGACGCCGCGGCGGAGTCGCTCGACCGGCTGCGCACCGGCGACGTGATCGACGTCCCCATCGGCCGCAGCCAAGGGCTCGCCGTCGTGGTCGACCCTGGCATCCGCTCGCCTCGCGAGGGTCCCCGGCCGCTCGTCGTCACCGTTGACCGGCAAGCGCGACGCCTGTCGCTCGTCGACTTCCCGACGCCTGTCGAGCCGTTGACGCGGATGAAGGTCGCGAAGACGTTCAACGCCCGCAACGCCCAGCAACGACGCGACCTGGCGGCGCTGTTGCGCGACCGCACCCGCGACCTGCCCGGTCGCAGTGGAGGCAGTCGCGTTGGGGGCAGTCGCAGTGGCGGCAGCCGCGGCGGGACCGGTCGTGACGGGAACCCCGCCGCCGATGACGCCGAGGTACGCCGGCTCCGGGCAGCCATCCGCGACCACCCTTGCCACTCCTGCGAGGACCGTGAGCACCATGCCCGCTGGGCTGAGCGCTACCTCAAGCTGCAGCGCGAGACCGAGACCATCCGGCGGCGCATCGACCAGCGCACCAACACGATCGCCCGACAGTTCGACCGGGTGTGCGAGGTGCTCACCGAGCTGGGCTACCTCGAGGGTGACACCGCGACGCCGGCTGGTGGCTCGCTGTCGCGCATCTACAGCGAGCTCGACCTGGTCGCGGCGGAGTGCCTGCGCCGCGGGGTCTGGGACGATCTCGAGGCACCGGCGCTCGCGGCCGCGCTGTCGGCGCTGGTCTTCGAGTCGCGCAACCCCGACGACGCCGAGCGACCCCGACTGCCGGGCGGCGCCGTGCGGCAAGCGCTCGCGCAGACCGTCGACATCTGGGCTGAGCTCGACGCCGTCGAACGCGACCACCGGCTCAGCTACCTGCGGGAGCCGGACCTTGGGTTCGCCTGGGCGGCGTACCGCTGGGCCGGCGGTGCCAGCCTCGAAGACGTACTCGACGACGTCGACCTCGCGCCGGGTGACTTCGTGCGCTGGGTTAAGCAGCTGCTCGACCTCGGCGAGCAGATCGCCGACGCGGCCGGTCATGGGCGGCTGCGTCAGACCGCTCGGGAGGCGGTCACGTCGATGCGCAGGGGAGTGGTGGCCTACTCGGCCGAAGTCGACTCGTGACCGGCGCGCAGTCGGCCGATGATGCCTGTTCCGACGAGGGCGAGGCCGAGCAGCAGCAGGCCGAGTGACTCCGGTCGCGACAACACGGTGGACAGGAACGCGAGGATGGCTCCGCCGGCAGCCCCCCAGATGAAGCCGCCCTTCTTGCGCCGGCGCAGGTCGGTGGCCGCGCTCACCAGCAGCATGGTCGGGAGCAGGAGCACGACGAGTCCCACGACTCCGAAGATGCCCGCGTAGCCGTGCGGGTCGTTGCTCGCCGAGTCGCCGGAGCCGAAGATGACGACCGCGAGAAGGACCACGACCACCGTGATCCCCAGCAGGGTCACCCCGACCAGCGCGAGCATCCCCACCCACCACGGCGACCGCGCCCGCATCACCTCAGGCCTCGATGCCGGCGCCCGCCGCGCGACTGCGCAACGCTTCGACGGCACGTGCAGCCGACGAGCCGAGGCCCCATGCCTCCACGATCGCCTCGAACGTCGTGAGGTCGGCTGCCTCGGGGGCGCTGATGCGGGTGGCGGTTCGCGGCAGCGCGAGGTCGCATACGACTCTCACGACTGTCGGGGCGACGTCGAGGTAGTCGCTGGCCTCCAGCAGCTTGCCGCGCACACCCCCGGCGAGCGAGCTCGCTGGGTCGAGAGCGGCGTCACGGATTCCCTCCAGATCGCCGTAGCGCTGGAGCAGGCTCGCGGCGGTCTTGTCCCCGACACCCTTGACTCCCGGCAGGCCGTCGGACGGGTCGCCGCGCATGACGGCGAAGTCGACGTACTGTTCCGGCAGCACGCCGTACTTGCGCGCCACCACGTCGTCGGTGACGAGTTCGAGCTTGCCGACACCTCTGGCGGTGTAGAGCACCCGGATCGCGCGCTCGTCACTGACGAGCTGGAACAAGTCGCGGTCACCCGTCACGATGTCGACCGGCCCGCCCGCCTGCGTTGCGAGCGTGCCGATGACGTCGTCGGCCTCGTGGTCGGGCGCGCCGATGACCGCGACGCCAAGTGCCTCGAGCACCGCACGGATGATCGGGATCTGAGCCTCGAGCGGGTCGGGTGTCTCCTCGATGTCAACCCCCGCAGGGATCGGAGCGACGACCCGGTGCGACTTGTAACTGGGGATCAGGTCGACTCGCCAGCCCGGCCGCCAGTCGTCGTCCCAGCAGCAGACCAGGTCGGTGGGCTCGTAGGTCGTCACCAGCCGGGCGATGAAGTCGAGCAGCCCGCGCACGGCGTTGACGGGGGTGCCGTCAGGTGCGCGGACCGTGTCGGGGATGCCGAAGTAGGCCCTGAAATACAGCGATGCCGTGTCCAGCAGCAGCAGGCGCGTCGTCACATCGCTGATGATGTCACGGCGGGTTCGCTTAGGCTGTGGACCATGACGGCAGACCTCGCTTCGCGCATCCAGCGGGTACAGGGCACCCTCGCCGAGGCAGGGAGCGACGGGCTGATCGTCACCCCGGGCTCCGACCTTCGCTACTTGACGGGTTACGACGCCAAGCCGCTGGAGCGGCTGACCGCGCTCGTGCTTCCGCGCGATGGTGACCCCGTGCTCGTCGTCCCGGCCCTGGAGCTGGCGGAGGCACAGCGGTCGCCGGCGGCGCTTGCGGGCATGGAGATAGTGACGCACCAGGAGACCGACGACGCGTACGCGGCGGTGACGGCGCGGCTCGGCGGCGCGGCCCGGGTCGCCGTCGACGACCACATGTGGGCGCGGCGCGTCGTGACGCTCCAGACGCGGTACGCCGACGTGACGTGGACCGTCGCAGGTCGGCTGCTGGCCGACCTGCGGATGCGCAAGGGTCCTGACGAGGTGGCGTCGCTTCGGCACGCCGGTGCGGCGATCGACCGGGTGCACCGTCGGATGGGTGAGTTCCTCAAGGTGGGCCGCACCGAGCGACAGGCAGCCGCCGCCATCGCCGACGCGATCGTGGCCGAGGGGCACGTCACCGCCGACTTCGTCATCGTCGGCTCAGGCCCCAACGGTGCCTCCCCACACCATGGCGTCTCGGACCGGGTGCTCGAGTCCGGCGACACCGTGGTGATCGACATCGGTGGCAGCACGCAGGAGGGCTACTGCTCCGACTGCACCCGAACCTATGCGGTCGCCGCCGAACCGGCCGGCGAGGTGAGCGAGTACTACGCGGTGCTGCGGGAGGCCCAGCGCACCCAGTGCGACTACGCACGGCCGGGGGTGACGGCGGCATCGGTCGACCGGGTGGGGCGGACGGTCATCCGCGACGCCGGGTTCGGCGACTACTTCGTGCACCGCACCGGCCACGGCATCGGGCTCGAAACCCACGAGGAGCCCTACATCGTGGAGGGGAACGACTTGGTGCTGGAGAGCGGCATGGCGTTCTCGATCGAGCCAGGCATCTACCTACCGGGCCGGCACGGAGCCCGCATCGAGGACATCGTCGTCACCACCGACGACGGTCTGGACCGGCTCAACACCACCACCCGCGCCCTGACCGTTCTGGCGGGCTGACGACCGTGGCCGCGAACGAGCTCGAGTCCGTCGACCGGCAGATCTGCCGCCTGCTCGCCGCCGACGGCAGGATGTCCTTCACCGACCTCGGCAAGCAGACCGGGCTCTCTACCTCTGCCGTGCACCAGCGGGTGAAGCGGCTGGAGCAGCGCGGGGTGATCCGCGGGTACGGGGTGCACCTGGACTTTCGTGAGGTGGGGCTCGGCGTGACCGCCTTCATCTCGATCCGCCCGATCGACCCGTCGCAGCCCGACGACTCACCCGAGCGGGTCGCTGACATTCCCGAGATCGAGGCCTGCCACTCGGTGGCCGGCGACGAGTCCTACATCCTCAAGGTTCGAGTCGGCGAGCCCAGCGACCTCGAGGACCTCCTCGCCCGCATCCGGGCGAAGGCGAACGTCTCCACCCGTACGACGATGGTGCTGTCGACGCCGTTCGAGAACCGGACCGTCGACTTCTGACCTCTACCCTGCAGCCGTTGCAGCCAGCGTCTGCCTCGCGGCCAGCGTCTGCCCTTGCGCCCGGCGTCTGCCATGCGCCCGGCGTCTGCCTTTGCGCCGGCGTTTGCCATGTCAACAAGCCAGCTGGCTTGTTCACATAGCAAATCTGCCATGTGGACAGACCATCTGCATTGTTCACATGGCAAACGCTGCCCGGCTGCTTCGCCGCCGTTGTTCGACGGGTCAACGCGCGTTTGGCGGGTCAAGGTGCGTTTATGACGGGTCAACGAGGGCTCAGCCGAGGGCGAGCGGGATTGCCTTCTGGGACTCGGCGGCCTCGCGGGACGCCTTCGCGGCCTCCTCGGCCGCCGCGAGCACATCGCCCGCGTGCTCCTTCCACCAGTCCTGGCCGACCTGGGGGAGGGTGTGGATCGGGTCGAAGTACTGGTAGGGGCGCGTCAGCGCCTCCGGGTCGGTACGTTCGATGGAGGTGCGGTAGTTCTTGGTCCAGGACGTGATGCCGTGGTCGCGGTCGTAGGACTCCAGCTGGTGCACCCAGCGTTTGCCGACGAACGGGACGTCGCAGACGATGCGCGGGGTGGCGAAGCCGGGCAGGTAGCCCATGATCGCGTGCTGCAGCTCCTGGGCGCGTGCCACCGACACCCGCCAATGCTCGCTGAACGGGATCATGTCGCACATGTAGAAGTAGTACGGCATGATCTTGGCGCCATCGAGCAGGGCGAAGCACAGGTTGAGCAGGGTGTGCGCGTCGTCGTTGACGCCGCCCATCAGCACACCCTGGTTGCGGACGTCGCGGATGCCGGTGTCGAGCATCGCCTGGGTCGCCTTGGCCACCATCGGGGTCAGGGAGTTGGCGTGGTTGACGTGGGTGTGGATCGCCAGCGACGCGCCACGCTGCCGGGCCTTGGTCGCCAGCCGCTCCATGCCGGCGCGGACGTCGTCTTGCAGCCAGTGCTGCGGCAGCCCCATCAGCGCCTTGGTGGCGAGCCGGACGTCGCGGATGTTGTCGATGTCGAGCAGTTGGTCGACGAACGCCTCCAACCGTGCGAACGGCATGTTCGCCACATCACCGCCCGAGACGACGACGTCGCGTACGCCGGGGTTGGCGCGCAGGTAGTCCAGCATCGCCTCGATCCGGTCGACCGGCTTGAGGTTGAACTTCAGCTTGTCGATGACCGGTGTCGAGTTGCCGACGAGGTCCATCCGCGTGCAGTGTCCGCAGTACTGCGGACACGTCGGCAGCAGCTCGGCGAGCACCTTGGTGGGGTAGCGGTGGGTGAGTCCCTCGGCGACCCACATGTCGTGCTCGTGCAGGCTGTCGCGGGTCGCGTGGGGGTGACTCGGCCAGTCGGTACGCCGGTCGGAGAACACCGGAAGCATGTAGCGGCGCACCGGGTCGGTGTACATCAGCTCGGTCGTCGGCAGCGTGTGCGGCACCATCGTGTTGACCATCTGCGGTGGCATCAGCATCGACATCGTCGCGCGCTCGGCCTGGTCGCGCTCGAGGTCGTCGTAGAACCGGTCCTCGAGCAGGGCACCGTAGACCGCCCGCAGCTGCTTGATGTTCTTGACGCAGTGGGCCCGCTGCCACTGGACCGACTCCCACTCCTGCGCGGTGACGTCTCGCCAGCCCGGCAGCCGGCTCCAGTCCGGCTCGACGAGCTCGACCCGCGCATAGGGGTAGGGCTGCTCCAGGCCGGTGTGCTCGGTCATCGCGGTCCTCCGGGCGCGCGGGTGGCGCACCCCATTGTCGGGTGGTCGTGTCGGTCGTTTGTGAACTACAGCGAACTCATGCCACAGTACGGGAGAATATACGGCGACAGCGAAGCCGCGCCGTAACTTTTGCGTTCAGACCCAGCTATCAACGGAGGTTTGCCCGTGGCCAGCGACCCGACCGGCCTGCACCGGGTGCTGTCACCGATCGGCGTCTTGCCGCAAGCGGCCGGGCGGCTCGACACCAACCGGGAGCTGGCTGCCGACGAGGTGCGGATCGCGGTGTCGCGGCTCAACCTCGATGCCTCCTCGTTCCGACAGCTGTCCACCAAGCACAATGGCGACGGGGACGCCGTCCGCGCCGAGGTGCTCGAGATCGTGCGCACCCGCGGCAAGATGCATAACCCCGTCACCGGGTCCGGCGGCATGCTGACCGGAACTGTGGAGGAGGCGGGACCGCAGTCACCGCTGAACCTGTCGGTCGGAGACGAGGTCACCACCCTCGTGTCGCTCACGCTCACCCCCCTGGTCATCACCGACGAGCTGGCCGACTGGGACGGGCGCAGCGAGCAGGTGCCGTGCAAGGGGTACGCGATCCTCTTCGGCCGTTCGATTGCGGCCAGGCTCCCGGCTGACCTGCCGGCACCCCTGGCGCTTGCCGTGATGGACGTATGCGGGGCCCCGGCGCTGACGGCGCGGGTAGTCGGCCAATACGTCGAGCGCGGCCAGGCCCCGACGGTGTGCGTCATCGGGGGAGCGGGCAAGAGCGGTTCGCTTTCGCTGGTGGCTGCCTCCCGCGCCGGAGCATCCCGGACCATCGCCGTCGTGCCGGCCGAGCGGGAGGTGCAGCTGCTCGCCGACAAGGAGCTGGCCGATGCGGTGGCGCTTGCGGACGCCCGGGACCCGGTTGCGCTGTCGCAGGCTGTCACCGACGCCGGCGGACCTGCCGACGTCACTGTGGTGTGCGTCGACGTACCCGGGTGCGAGGGCGGGGCGATCTTGTCCACGCAGCAGGGAGGCACGGTCATCTTCTTCTCGATGGCCACGTCGTTCAGCGCGGCCGCACTGGGCGCCGAGGGGCTGGCCTCCGACGTCACCATGCTGATCGGCAACGGCTACGTGCCCGGCCACGCCGACCTCGCTGTCGAGCTGCTGCGCAGCCACGCCGGCGTACGCGCCCTGTTCGAGGCCCGGCTTGCCCACGAGGCGGCAGGATAGGCCCGTGACGTCGACATCGAAGCGCGTCCTGCTGCGGGGCGGCAGGGTCTACTCGCCGTCGGTACCGCACGCAACCGCCCTGATGACCGTCGGGAGCAAGGTGGCATGGGTGGGTCCCGATGCCGAGGCGGCTACCCACGCATCCGACGTCGACGTGGTCGTGGAGCTGCAGGGCGCGCTGGTCACGCCGGGGTTCGTCGATGCGCACGTCCACCTCGGTCCGACCGGCCTTGCGCTCGCATCTCTCGACCTCAGCTCGACCGTGAGCCTGGTGGACGCACTGGAGCAGCTGCAGCGGTTTGCCCGCACGCACACCGGCCGGGTGCTGTCGGCATACGGCTGGGACGAGACGAAGTGGCCCGAGGGTCGCTCGATGACGATGGCGGAAGTCGACCGGGCCGTCGGGTCAGCCGTCGCCTACGTCTCTCGTGTCGACTCCCACTCGTCAGTCATCTCATCTGCCCTGCTCAACCGTGACCCGTCGATCGCCCGGCGTGACGGCTGGCGCGGTAACGGTGCAGTCGAGCGCGACGCTCACCACGCCGCCCGGATCGTGACGCACGCCCTTCGCGACCAGGGGGAGCGCGACCACGCGCTTCGCACCGCGCTCGCCCATGCCGCGTCTCGAGGCTTGACGTCCGTGCACGAGGTCAACGCGCCCCACATCTCGCCGTACGCCGACTTCGCGGCGTTGCGCGCCATCACCGCGGCAGGCCCCGTCCCTGAGGTCGTGCCGTACTGGGGAGCGTTTCGAGGAGGCGATGCCGACGCCGAGGCCGACCAGCTGCTGGGGTACGCCGGCGACCTCTGCGTCGACGGTGCGGTGGGCTCGCGTACCGCCTGCATGCACGAGCCGTACGCCGACGCGGACACGTCCGGCCACCTCTATCTGGATCGCACGCAGGTGGCCGAGCACGTTGTGCACTGCACACAGCACAACGTGCAAGCCGGCTTCCACGTGATCGGTGACCGGGCGATGACCGAGACGATTGCCGGGCTCGAGGCGGCAGCCGTGGTGGTCGGCGTCGATGCAATGGTTCGCGCCCGGCACCGGCTGGAGCATGCCGAGATGCCCGGCACCGAGGCGATCCAGGCGATGTCGAGCCTCGGCGTCGTCGCCAGCGTCCAGCCCGGTTTCGACGCGGCGTGGGGGGCGGCGGGTGAGCTGTACGAGCAGCGCCTCGGGCCCGAGCGAGCGGCGCCGATGAACCCGTTCGGGAGCATGCACCGGGCCGGGGTCACGCTGGCCTTCGGGTCCGACAGCCCGGTGACGCCGCTCGACCCCTGGGGGGGCGTCCGGGCGGCCGTGTTCCACCACGACGAGCGTGAGCGGCTCGCGCCCGCCGTCGCCTTCGATGCTCACACGCGAGGTGGCCACCGAGCCCGCCGCGACGACACCGCCGGCGTCCTCGAACCCGGTGCCGCGGCGACGTACGTCGTCTGGCGCGTCGATGACGTCGATCGGGCACCTGCCGGCGCAGCGGCTGCCACCACGATTCTCCCCAGTCTTCACCCCGACGTAGAACTGCCCACCTGTCTCACGACCGTGATCGCCGGCGCACCCGCGTACGACGCCGAACAGCTCACCACCAACACCAGCTCACGATGAGGCACCCATCCGAAAGAGAGCGGCAATGACGCCCCGCCCACGACCGAAGCTCGACCTCGACCAGGGCACGGTCAAGCAAGCGCGGCAGCTGGCCCGCCAGGCTGGGCGACCGATCGTCCGAATTGCCAAGCAGCACACCACGGTGTCGGTCGAGCGAGCCACGCTGCGGTTGGCCGGGTTGTCGGGGGCCGACCCTGACGGCACACCCTGGGTCAACCGGCTGCTCGACGCGGTCCGGGCCGACGTCGGTCTGGAGCACGGTCTGGCGATGCCAGTATGGGACGCCCTGCTGCGCGCCGACCACCGTGACCTGCTGGGGCTCGCGCAACGGGCTGCCGCCGGTGACGTGCGCTTCCGCGTCCCCGAGGGGCGCGACGCAGCCCGGGCGCAGACCGCGTCGCGCAAGCAGGTAGCCGCCGGCATCCGGAAGGTCGACGTGCGCCGTCGCGAGCGCGAGCGGCTCATCAAGCGGTGGGGCGACCCTCCGCAAAAACCCTGGATCTACCTGATCGTGGCGACCGGTGACATCTACGAGGACATCCCGCAGGCCCAGGCGGCGGCCCGCGAGGGAGCCGACATCATCGCCGTGATCCGCTCGACCGGTCAGTCACTGCTGGACTTCGTGCCCGAGGGTGCCACCCGGGAAGGGTTCGCCGGCACCTACGCCACACAGGAGAACTTCCGCCTGATGCGCCAGGCGCTCGACGAGACGAGCAAGCAGCTCGGCCGCTACGTACGGCTGACCAACTACGCATCGGGCCTGTGCATGCCGGAGATCGCGGCGCTGGCGGGCCTCGAGCGGCTCGACATGATGCTCAACGACTCGATGTACGGGATCTTGTTCCGCGACATCAACCCGATCCGCACGTTCGTCGACCAACGGTTCAGCCGGCAGGTCCATGCCCGCGCCGGCATCATCATCAACACCGGTGAGGACAACTACCTGACAACGGCCGATGCGGTCGAAGCGGCACATACGGTCACGGTAAGCCAGCTCCTCAACGAGTACTTTGCGAAGGAAGCCGGTCTCGACGACTGGCAGCTCGGGCTGGGTCACGCGTTCGAGATCGACCCTGCGGTGCCCGACAGCTTCCGGCTCGAGCTGGCACACGCCCTGCTGGCGCGCACGCTCTTCCCGAAGGCGCCGCTGAAGTGGATGCCGCCCACCCGCCACATGACCGGCGACGTGTTCCGGGGCTACCTGCTCGACGGCTTCTTCAACCTTGCCGGCGCGATGACCGACCAGGACATCTTGCTGGTCGGGATGATGACCGAGGCCGTCGTGACGCCATGGCTGTCCGACCGCGACCTGGCGCTGCAGAACATCCGCTACGTCATCAACGCAGCCGGTCGCCTGGCCGAGGACTTCGCCCCCGCGCCCGACGGATTCATCAACCAACGCGCCCAGCAGGTGCTGGCGGAGTCGATCGACCTGCTGGCGAAGATCCTCGAGCACCCGGGAACCGAGTTCGGTGCCGGCCTGCTCGACGCCATCGCCGACGGCACCTTCGGCCTCATGAAGCGACCGGCAGACGCCGGCAAGGGTCTCGAAGGCGTGGCCAAGAAGGCCCGCGACTACTACAACCCGGCGACGGCCATCCTGGAGGAGTCATGAGCAAGCCGGCCAGCAGCGCCGCCCCGACGGACGACAGGTCGATCGTGCGGCCGTACGGCGACACCACTGGCGACGGCATGGTGCAGGTGTCGTTCACGCTGCCGCTTGCGCACGACAAGCGGGCCGAGGGTGCCGCTGCCCAGCTCGCCAACAAGATGGGGATCGACCCCGCCCTCGTCGTCCACGCGAAGGCGATGGGTCCGGACTTCACGTTCTTCGTGGTGTACGGCCGCTCCAACCACCTGGTCGACACCCGCACGGTCGAGGTGCACGAACGCGACTACCCGCTGCTGTCGCCGAAGGAGGTCAACCTCTCCATCAAGAAGGCGCTACGCCGTCGGCTGGTCGTCGTCGGCGGCTGCATCGGGACCGACGCTCACACCGTAGGCATCGACGCGATCTTGAACATCAAGGGCTTTGCGGGAGAGAAGGGCCTGGAGTACTACCGCGAGCTGCGGGTGGTCAACCTCGGCGCGCAGGTGTCCGTGCCGGAGCTGGTAGCGCGGTCCCGGGAGGAGCGCGCCGATGCCGTCCTGGTGTCACAGGTTGTCACTCAGCGCGAGGCGCACATCCTCAACACCAAAGAGATGTCGGCCGCGTTCCGTGAGTCCTACCCGGCATCGGAACGACCGGTGCTGATCATCGGCGGCCCGCGGTTCGAGGAGAAGCAGGCCGGCAGCCTCGGCGTCGACAAGGTGTTCACGCGCGGCACCACCCCTGGCGAGGTCGCCAGCTACCTCGTGCATGCGCTGGTGAGCAACCGTCGTGCCGACCAGGAGACAGCTACCCCTGACAAGGAGCTCCGATGACGACGAGCAGCGAGGCCGACCCCCGGCTGGGCCTGACGGTGACCCACCGCCGCTATGTGCCCTACGCGCACGCGCACTACGCAGGCAACCTCGTCGACGGCGCCTACAGCCTCGGCCTGTTCGGTGACGTCGCCACCGAGGTATGCATCCGCACGGACGGCGACGAGGGGCTTTTCGCGTCGTACTCCGACGTGCAGTTCAAGGCGCCGGTGCGCGCCGGTGACGTTCTCGAGGTGGAAGCCGTCGTGACCAGGGTCGGGACCCGGTCTC
>JAABUS010003290.1_pt1 | contig 26722 bp, 22 predicted proteins | sample 5560161 | NCBI WGS metagenome assembly JAABUS01 (sample SAMN10711885, study PRJNA513376) | rock metagenome | isolation source: Antarctica rocks | place: Antarctica: Victoria Land, Trio Nunatak nord | collected 2016-01-04
ACCGCCTCCATGTCGCGCGCCACCGCCAGCCGCGTCGTCGGCGTCACCCGCGGGAAGAACGCCGCGAACGCCTCCGCACTCGCGAACGCCTCCCCAAACCGCCCCGCCGCATCACGCAGCTTGCGCAGCAGAACGCGCGCGTTCGCGTCCTGCGCATAGTCCTCGATGAACGCGAGCGAGCCATCATGTCGTTCATATACCTGGATCCGTTCTCCGAATCTCCAGCGATCAGGATGATTTTGTAGAAGAGTCTGTAGTTTGGGGATTTTGTCGAGCGTCGCTCGGTTCACCATAGTCCACTGACTGATATCTTCTGGCGGGACCGTATGCAATTGGATTCTGGACGCGAGATCGAAGTACTTGTCTCTGACATCGTCCCGTTGGTCTGTGAGAAAGCCGAGCGCGGCATCGTGGATGAATCTCAGGAAGCAGCGCTCCATTCGTCGGCTGCGAAGCGCACTTCCTTTGAGCGTAAGCACTCCCTCATGGTCGAGTAGAGCATATGTCTTCAGCTTGAGCGAGAGCATGCGAGCGTAACGCCCATCGTGCGCAAGGCGAATACCTGGAGGAAGTGAAGCAGTACCAACTTCCTCGACAAATTGTTCTTCGTCCTCCGCTGATTCAATCCCTTCCGGAGGCGTGAAATAGACTCCATCAGTGTCTACTTCAATTGGTCCTGCGTTGCGCGCCTGCAAGCTAGTAACCACCTCCTGGATGAGTCGTTGGCCCGCGAGAGTCACGCGCTCTGCGACGTCATAGTCGTTGAACAGGCCCCCTCCAAAACCCAGATACCCATAGAACGAATTGATCAGGACCTTGAAGCTCCCTTGAAGCCCATCCCATGTAGCTTGCTCTTCTCCCGTCGTTATGCGGGCTCGTCGTTTCGCATCGATCCTCCGGTTGGTAAGTTCCCTCAGGAGTATTGGAAACGCCTGAAGCGAATCTGTGGAGCTGGCCATGTTCTCATGCAGCATGATCGACGGATAGAGGCTTTCAACATCGCATTTGACGATCGGCCCGAACACACCACTTTGAAGTAGTTCGACATACCCTCCGGGATACGGCCGGGCTTCCGATGCAACCGGCAAGCTGTGATCGGCTGCGAGATACGATCGAACCATAAGGTCGTCGATCTTGCGACCGGTGCCGGTGATCGTTGTTCGCTGAAAGGTCATAGGCAGGATCTGCGTTTGATAGAACTCGGTCGGCAGGGTGATCCGCGCGAGCATCTCGACGTCTCTCACATCGTCCAGTGCATACCGCGACAAGCGTGCTCGATCACGTTCTCCTTGTCGCCAAAGATCGGCAATCTCCTCGCCTGCAACGAACTCGCGATCAACACGTTCGATCCCAAGACTTCTGACCGCATTCTTGAGCCCATAACTTGTAAGACGTCCAGCGGTGTCATAACGCTGCAATTGTTGATAGGTGTCAACGATGTGCCGACCGTGGATGTGAACCAGTGTGTAGGGGAGTGAAACGGGACCGACACGAAAGCGCTGAGTCTGCTCACTTACGAATGGTGTGGAACCGTCGCGACCGATTGACAGGCTTACGCCATGCCGCCGTGCTCGTTCGGCAAGGTAGGGGAAGTCGAAGTTGAAGATGTTATGACCTTCTATCACATCGGGATCGAACCGATTCAGCATCTGCACGAATCGTTCGAGCAGATTGGCCTCATCGGTCTCGAGGATCAGAAGTTCCTCGGCCTCGCCCTGCCGCATGGCGATCATGATCACGCTCGCATCAGGCTCTTTTGGATCGAGACCGAGCGTTTCGATATCAAGTTGAAGACGTCTGAGATCCTCAAACACCATGCCCTTGAACTGCGTCACCCCACTCTGCATCAGATACTGACTCACTGATGCAGTGGCCTGATAGACGTCGGTGCTTCGGCTGGGGACCTTCTGGCTTGCTCGACGAAATTGCTCCCACGTATCGAATTCCACGAGTGTAGCGAGTGGATGGTCGCCACGAAGCTGGCGAAAGGTGGGCTCCGGCCGCATCGAATCCCACATGCCTCCACTCTTCGCGAGTAGCCAAGGTCGAAACGAGCGGACATGCACTGCGGTCGAGTTGTCTTCCTGTCGTTGATACAGGAGAATGTGATTCGGCGCGCGAAATTCAGTACTCACTATATGCTCGGTGTTGTCGATTCCGTAGAGGAGCGATTGTACGTCGCTTTCGGTAAAGCGACTGTGGTTTCGGAGCGGGGAGTCACCCTGCAGGATGGTCGGGACAAGTTCAGATGTCATACTTGGAACCCCATGAAGCTCGGCTTCAGGACAATATGTGGAAGGTTGAGGCAGGAATCGCCCGATGGCATTCATGCAAAGAATACGTGATCTCGCGATCGAGGCTATCTATCCCCAAACTTGTGCCGGCTGTGGGATGCGCGGAACGTGGCTCTGCACCTTGTGCGAAGAGAAAGTCATCCTTTTGTCGAGCCCGCCCTGTTGCGAGCGCTGCAGTCACCTTCAGATCAACGGCCGATGTGACTGCCCGAACCTGCATCCTAACATCACTCATGCGCGCTCATGCTTTCCTTACACCTTGTGGGTCGCCAACGCAATCAAGCTCATGAAGTACGACGATGAACCCGCTCGAGCGGAACATTTGGCGGCGTATCTCACAGACGTTGTCGCAAGTCTGGGGCCGGTCGATGGCCTCATTCCGGTTCCACTCCACCCCGACAAGTTCCGGGAACGTGGCTACAATCAGTCACAGCTTTTATCTCAATGGGTCGGGAACAGTCTTGGACTTCCGGTTCTGCCATTACTGGTGAAGCATCGCGCCACCCATTCGCAAGTAGGTTGAAACGGCAAGAACGAACGGGGAATATGAAGAGTGCGTTCTCGATCAATCAGGTATATATTCCGGATTGCGAGAGTCGATATGTGCTTATCGATGATGTCCGCACCACCGGGGCAACACTCAACGAGTGCGTGACCACGCTGGCCGGGGCGGGCATCACGCAAGTCGACATCGTGACCGTCGCACTTGATATGAACGCCGAACATTTGAAGATTCTGGAAGGTCCGGTACGCCGGGAACAGCCCTAGGCATACGAAGACACGAGTGATTGGGCTTCTTGGCGGGCCCAGCTAGCGGCTTCAGTGATCGTTTCCAGATCGCGAATCGGTAACGGATTGTGCATGGACAGGATGGTCTCCACAAGCCGCGCTATCGCTGGGAACGTAATTTGACCCGCCAGGAATGACGACACTGCGACATCATCCGCTGCGCTAAGGACGGTCGGATACGTGTCGCCAGCGATTCCCGCTTCGCGCGCTATGCGCAAGGCAGGAAAGCGTTGCTCGTCCGGGGGCTCGAACGTAAGCGCGGCGATCTGCATGAAGTCAATTGGCTCGCATGGGCTTTCAATATGGTCCGGATAGGTGAGCGCATATTGAATAGGCAATCTCATATCGGGAGTGCCCATCTGGGCAAGGATACTAGTATCTTCAAATTCCACCATCGAATGAACGATCTGCTGTGGATGGATGATCACATCAATGCGATCAAACGGTATATCGAAGAGCCAATGAGCTTCAATAACTTCCAGCCCCTTGTTCATAAGCGTTGCGGAGTCGACGGTGATCTTGCCTCCCATGCTGAAATTCGGGTGAGCAAGAGCCTGTTCGATCGTGACGTTAGCGAGTTCATCAAGCGTGGAGCTTCTGAACGGACCACCAGAGGCCGTCAGGATCAGCCGCTTCGCCTCGGACGCGCTACGAGAACCAAGTGCTTGCCATATCGCGCTGTGCTCGCTGTCTACCGTCCGGATCTCAACTTCAAGGTCCCGAGCGAGCGGCATGATCAGCTCACCCGCGCAGACCATCGCCTCCTTATTTGCCAACGCGATGATCTTGCCGGCATGAATGGCCGCGAGTATCGCTGGAATGGCATCATGGCCCGAGGTTGCGACGACGACGATATCTACATCTGGATGAGTGGCTGCAGCAATGAGTCCTTCAGGGGTCGGCAATACTTCGTTGCCTGAGATCGGATCTGTCGAGTCGGCAACAATCAATTCCGGCAGGAAGCGCGCGACCTGCGCTTCGAGGACTTTGCGTTGTTTGCCCGCCGCAAGTGCTACGACTCTGAATCGTTCAGGGTGATGTGCAGCCACCTCCAGCGTTTGGCGTCCTACTGATCCGGTCGATCCCAATACGGCAAGTCGTATTTGCTTCACATCGTCTCCATCAGCTTGGTCTGGCGACAGACAAGTCTCGATCAACCAAGAAAGGGAATGAACAGCCACGTAGCGATAACGACGAATACCAGTGCATCGATGCGATCAAGAACTCCACCATGACCCGGTATCAGGTCCCCGCTGTCTTTGATCCCCGCTTTTCGTTTCAAAAGCGATTCACATAGGTCGCCGATCATTCCCACACCGCCCAAAAGCACACCGAGAAGCAACCCTGAGAGAGGGTTGATATCGATACCAAACACGAGAATGCAGATGAGCGCCGTCAGCCCTGCGGCAATGAATCCTCCGACTGTTCCTTCCACGGTCTTGTTCGGGCTGACTCGCGGAAGCAACGGCGTTCGTCCTACGGATTTTCCGACGAGATAGGCTGCGGTGTCTGCAAGCCAGGTAACGAGAACGGCCAAGAGAATCCATCCAAGTCCGGCAGCGGTATCCCGATGGGTGAACGTGAGACCTTTTCCCAGTGAATCGAACCACTCAATATCTGCCCGACCTTCAATCTGACGGAGCGACACCGCCGCATAGGTCGCAATACCGAGATAGAGTGTGGCAGCGCTGGTCCGAGTCCACTCGGAGATCACGTCCTTGCCTTCCATAGGATCGAACAACGCCAACACCAGAGGGACAAAGAAAGCCAATGCGACGAACATCGGGAACAGGTCATTCTGCGGTCGAAGATAGGCAAACACGGAGGCGAGTGCCAAGAGAACATAGCCGGCATAGACGAGCCGATCCTGCTTCAAACCAAGCAGTTTGGTCAGCTCCTGGTATCCGAACATTGCGATGACCGTGAAAACGATTGCGAAGACCGGTCCACCGACAATGGTCGGTACGAGACCTATCAGAACGACGGCGACTGCGGAAATGACTCGCTGTTGCATATGAGCTAACGGGACACGTGAGCGGTAATATCTCCGAAACGGCGCTCACGACGCATGTAATCCGCAACCGCCTCACGAAGATCGTCCGGTCCGAAGTCTGGCCAAAACCTTGAGGTGAAGAAGAACTCGGCATACGCAGCCTGCCAGATCAGGAAGTTCGACATGCGGTATTCACCCGACGTCCGGATGATCAGATCGGGATCGGGAATATCCTTGGTGAACAGGCGATCGCCAAATGTCTCTTCGGTGATATCCTCGGGAGTCAAGCCATCGCGAATGACCTGTTTCACTGCCTGCAGCACTTCCTGCCGTCCTCCGTAGTTGAAGGCCAGCGTAAGCACGAGTTCGGTATTTCCCTGAGTAAGCTCGATCGCATCACGTATGGATTTCTGGAGATCCGGTGCAAGTGCGTCGAGTTCCCCGATGTGCCGGAGTTGCGCTCCTTGTCGATGAAGCTCTTTTGTTTCCGAGTTGATCGCATGGCTCAAGATCGCGAGAATGCCTTCGACTTCTTCCCGCGGGCGTCGCCAATTCTCCGTCGAGAATGCCCACAGCGTCAGGTATTTGATTCCGATTTCACCTGCTGCCTGTGTTATCTGCCGGATATTCTCCGTGCCACGCTCGTGACCTTCGATACGCGCCAAACCGCGACTTGCTGCCCAACGACCGTTGCCGTCCATAATGATGGCAACGTGACGCGGAACCCGCTGTGACTGTGCGTGAGCTTCTGTGGGCAAGTGCTGATCAGAATCCGACATGATCAGACCTCAAGTACTTCCTGTTCCTTGGCTTTGCCGATCTTCTCTGCATCCTCAATGTGCTTTTTGGTGATGCTGTCAAGATCTTGCGCCGCCCGTCGCTCGTCGTCCTCTGAGATGTCCTTCTTGGAAAGAAGCTCCCGTGTCTGCTGCACAGCATCACGGCGGACGTTCCGAAGTGAGACCTTGCCCACCTCAACAGTCGAATGAACCGTCTTGACCATCTGCTTGCGACGATCCTCGGTCAGGGTAGGAATGGAGAGGCGAATCAATTGGCCATCATTGCTCGGATTCAATCCAAGATCCGACTGCATGATTGCCTTCTCGATCGCAGGGATGCTTGAGCGATCGTATGGTTGAATGACAAGCATCCGCGCTTCCGGAGCCGAGACTCCCGCTATCTGAGTAAGGGGAGTGGATGAGCCATAATAGTCCACCATTACACGATCGACGAGCGCAGGGTTGGCTCGACCGGTTCGGATCGAATTCAGGTTTTTGTGAAGAGAATCCAGCGCCTTGTTCATGCGCTGTTCTGCGTCTTTCATGACATCTGAAATCATCGCGATGTTCCATCCTTTCAGGATCGTCGTCTCATGCTTGATAGCAATACGCGAACCCAAATCGTGAGGTGCTTCGAACTGAGGGAGGGTAATCACTACAGGATACCAAAGAGTCGTGACCCGGGTGCTGTGTTGCGCCTGGTTGAGCCCGAAGAGTCGGAACTGGTCAACCGAACGGCGAGCCGAAACTCGCCAGTTGCAGTATCGCAGGAGCGGCGAGATTTCGGTGCATACAGGATTGGAACTCGATGCAGGGTCGTCGCACACTGGAGCATAAAGAACCGCCGCCCCTATCGGAAGGCGGCGGCGGTCCAATGTAAATCTATTCGGCTTCACTGGTCGTGAGTGATTCTCCGAGCTCGAAACGTGAGAAGCGTCTTACGACGATGTTTTCACCGAGTTTGCCAATGCTCTCGTTCACAAGTTCACTGACTGTGCGACCATCCTTGATGAACGCCTGTTCCAGTAGCACGACCGCCTTGATCGCTGCTTCGCGATCGCCGAACTTGCTCTCGAGTTCCGAGTAGGCCTCTTCAGGTACATCTGAAATCTGAACATAACGCGGCGACGATGCGGCGACCTGCATGGCAATGTCGTGAGCAAGTGACTTGAAATCAGGCGTGCGGGCAACGAAATCCGTCTCGCAGTTGATCTCGACGATCGCTCCGATACGACCCACGCCGTGGATGTATGGTTCGATCAGACCCTCGTTTGCAGAACGATCGGACTTCTTGCCTGCTCGAGCAAGACCCTGCTGGCGAAGAATCTCGGTGGCCTTCTTGAGGTCACCATCTGTTTGAACGAGCGCGCGTTTGCTGTCCATAATGCCAGCTCCAGTCTGTTCCCGGAGTTGGCGGATGAGATCGGTTGTAATTACCACAATAAATCCCTTTTGCTTGAACCAAATTGAGATTGAAAGGGACAGCTCATGTGTCCCTTTCTCCATTGCATCGTCCGTCCGCAGCAAAAACGCCTGAAATTAAGCGTCGGCGCCGGACTCGCTATCAGCGTTTTTCTCAGCCTCGCCCGCAAAGACATTCTCATTCTCGACAGCTTGAGCGAAGTCGCTCGCGTCGCCATGAACGCTCTCTTTTTCGAGCTTGCCGGCGATAGCCGCATTTGCGATACCGGCAGCAATCAGGCGAATCGATCGAATTGCATCGTCATTGGCTGGAATCGGAATGGTGATCAGATTCGGATCGGAATTGGTATCCACCATTGCGATGGTAGGAATTCCGAGGCGCTGCGCTTCGAGCACAGCGAGATGCTCTCGCTTCGGATCGATGATGAAGATCGCTCCTGGCAGAGAAGTCATATCTCGCATGCCTCCAAGCGTGCGATCCAACTTCTCCATCTGCAACAGGCGCTTGGCACCCTCCTGCTTTGGAAGAAGGTCGATCTCGCCGCTGGCGACTTCACCCTGAAGCTGCTTGAGGAATCGTAGGCGATTCCGGATCGTCACGAAATTCGTAAGCGTCCCGCCGAGCCATCGTCGATTGACGAAGTACTGGCCGCTCCGCTCCGCTTCACGCTTGATGATGTCCTGGGCCTGCTTCTTGGTTCCAACAAACAGGATATGACCACCATTGGCGGTGATCTCACTGATCATCTCATGGGCTTGTTCCAGGAGAGGAACAGTTTGCTGGAGGTCAATGATATGAATACCATTGCGTTCGGCGAAGATGTATGGATTCATCTTCGGATTCCAGCGATTCTTCTGGTGACCGAAATGGACGCCTGCTTCGAGCAGGCCCTTGAGACTCACGCGCGGATTGCGCGCCGTGGACTGAACTGCCATGTGTTTCCCTGACTTGATGTTGTTCTTCCGCGCCGGTCATCCCACGCACGAACCGTGAAGCTCTCGCTACCCGGCACATCATACGCAGTCGCGACGCGTGCAAAATAATGGGTGTGGCAGCTGCCAAACCCATTCATGAGTATACCATGAGTGCGAGAGTCGTTGAACTGAACTGCGATCAGATTTGCCACGAAATGGTCACGAACACCTAAGGTGCAGGATCGATCGCTTCCGAGATAACCCAACCTTGATTGCCATCCGCATCCTCGACTTGCCACCAAGTGTAATTCTCACCACTACTGGGGCCGCCAATCACCTTCAGGCTGGTGCCGCTCTTCAACTGAATGATCGGGTCACCCGCCGTTGATGCATCCGGCCGAAGATTGACTGCGTCGTTGGTCACCACATTAGTGCCAATCGCAATGGTGCCGGTGGACGTCTCGGGAGGGGGTGTAGCTTGAGTTCCCGTCCCGGCTGCGTTCGTGGCAGGAACGGGCGCTACGGGCACATCGGTTGGCACGACGACCACTTGGGTGGGCTCGGGCGTGGCAGGCAAGACGGTGGGAGTCACGATATCGGCGGACCCAATCGTCTGCTCCGTTGCCGTTGGCTCGGTCGTGTTGCCATCATCGCTGATCAGCTGCTGTGCCCAATACCAGAAGACGCCTAACATAAGCAGGAGTCCGATAACTGGCAGCGCGATTCTCAGGTATTCAGTCCAGTAGCGCTCTTCCGGTTCAAACTGCACAGTGCGTTGCCGACCACCATTGCCACCGTTACCGCCTGTGCCACTCGAACGATTGTTTCGAGGTGTAGGCGTGGGCTCTTGCTCTTCCTCGGAAAAGCCATAGTCCTCATCACCGCCACTGCCGCCAGATGAACGGGAGAACATCATTGTCCCGCCACCCTGCGCTGACGCAAGCTGTGGAATTGCTGGAGCAAAGAGTCTCATTCGGGATAGGCGAGAAAATTTCACGTTGGCATGACCTGCTGTTTCAGAAGGGATGATTTCGGAGTCAACTGCTGACTCCCAAAAATCACCTTGGCCGCGACTGCAATTGAGATCGACTTGCTGGACCAGTTGGCTTCGACCGGGTGCGTAAATCAGGCTGTTTCTGCACCATCCGCGCTGCCATGAGGTCGAAGGTTCGAAATGCCGACACGTACCACATCTTCGCGGAGAGTCATCCGGGATCAGGTCCATGAGCGGGTTATCGAATTTCAGCCACGACATACAAACCCGCTGCCTTGGCGCTCGCTTTTGATTCAATAACCCGCAAGATTCGGTCCGTCAACCTGAACTCGTCCGTTCCCTCAACAGCAGCAAGCAATCGAGCGTTCGGGAGCAGTATGGGCCATGCGAACGCAGACGAAGTGTACCATGACAATTGGGCTCATTATTGACACTCCGGCAAGCAGATCGAGACGTTGCGAAGCGACGTCTCGCCGTCCTTCACGGCAGCTACCACCCATCTCGCTCAACGCGGGGCATCGTCGCCTTCTTCTGTAGGTGCGGTCGTATCCCAAGTCGTTTCCTGGCCGCCAAATCGCCGGATGAACGTGTTGTTGGCGGCAGCGGATGTTGTGCTGGAAGGTTCGGATCGAACCTCGCGAGCATCGTCGGTTCGACCGAGATCATCCGACGTGGTCAACCCGGGAAGCGACGAACTCCGCTCGGTAGTCCCGAGGCCGGCGCGTGTGCGGCGTCCACTGGAAAGTTGTCGCTCCGGGGTCGCCATGTCGAGCTGCCCCTCATAAAAAGCTCCCTCATGGATGACGAGTGTGACTGTGTTGATCTTCCCGCGAACTCGTCCGCTTGGAAGAATCTGGAGGCGACCCCGGCACGTGATCTCGCCGTCCAGGTCACCGGCGACGGTAATGTTCTCGGCGTCGACCTTCGCATCGATCGTAGCGCCCTGGGCGATATGCAACGTACCCTGGCACTCTATGGTTCCTTTGGCTTGCCCTTCGATCCTGAGATCGCGGGAACTATGGAACGTGCCATCGAAATTGGAAAAGCGATCAAGGATGCTGATCGACTCTCCACCGTCATCACGTTGATCGGCATAATCGGCGCGTTGAGTCGCATAAACGGAAGAATCGGTCGAGCGTACAGACATCACGCAGTACTCCTGAACGGTGATGCGAATCAAACCAAACGCATCGTGGCTGGTCGGCAAGGAAAACGATCCTGCCCGGATCAGACTCCGGAGCGGGTTCGCCTCTGTGTGGACGTAAGAGACGTGGAGCGTTCATATGCTGTGCCGGCGGATCCCTCCGGCTGAGCCATTTTCAACTGACCGTTGATTTTTGCACCTTCATGGACAACAAACGTGGAAGCGTTGACATCGGCCTGAATCTGGCCCTGAGGCAGTGCCTCGAATCGTTCGGAAGCCACCACTGTGCCACTGATGCTGCCTGCAACGACCACTCTGCATGCGGTCAGCGTCGCATCGATTGTCGCGCCTTCGGCGATCCAGATATCTTCCTTGGCTGTGAGCGACCCTTCGACCCGCCCATAGACATGAACGCTGCCGTCGGACTGGAGTTCGCCCTTCCACACGGTGTCGGTCGCTACCACGCTGATCTGACCGTCGACCATCGGCATCTCGGGGACCTGAAGGCCGTGTTCATCTTCCGCGAGATCGTTCCCGCCATCCTGCGGAGCGTAGTCTCCGAAGCTGTAGCCACCGGTATCAGCTGCATTCATGCGTTGTTCGTTTCCATATGGTTCGTTACCAGCGTTGACGTAGGTGTTTTCGTCGTACTCCGCGAAATCGCCTGACACCTCACCCGGTGCGGTCTCACCTTCCCCGAGCCGTTGCCGAAGAGCACTCATCTGCCGTTGGAACGAATCGACCTGCTTGTCGCGACGAAAGACCACGCCGCCACCTCCTGTCTCTGCCAGCACCGGGGCCCGGCCTGATGTACACAGAGCATCGATACTGGTAACGCTGCGTCATGCAATCAGCATTACCAAATGCAATCTGCTCGTTCGAGAGCAGGACGAGATCCCGAGACATGAAAACGAAGCGCCAGCGTCTCTCTGTCGTTTCACACAACTATACACGCTCTGTCGAGAGTGTTCGTACACAATTATCGTACCATAGCGCGTGTTGTTGTACATATCCGCTTAGGTCATGGCTAAAGGCCCTTAAATCGTGTCGATGACGCGCTCCGAGCTAATCTGTAGACAAGGCTCTGCGGTGAAAACAGCATCGCTGACTGGTCTCCGTAACGTGTCATGCGTTGGTACCGTGAACCTGTCCCGGTGACGCGACGAGGTTTCAGGTATCCTGTTGTTGCGTACGATTACATCACCTTTGAACGTCCATTCCGTGCGATTCTCAACGCGTGCAGGTGTTCGCCAACACGATTCGCAATCGGAGAATCCAATATGGTTCGACTGCTCAATCTTCATCACGACCATTTCAATCGAAAGAGAAGCGCGCCGATCTCGAAGCATGTGTCATGAAATCCTGGCCAAGATGATTTATAGCGGTGCAGGGTGAACGCTATAGTGAGTTGCTAAAGGTCGTCCGGGTTATTCACGACTTCGGACGTCAGGCGGATGCTTTTCGCGGATGGAAGAGAGCCCAATGGCATGGCTGCGCAGACATTAGCTGATGGAGAGAGGGCGGGGTGTGCTCAATATCGGTAACCGGGGAAACCAGCTCGGCGTAGAAACGAGGCGTCGAACGCAGGGCCTCGTTGCAATCAATATCTCGGCGATTATCTTCGGCACAGCTGCACTCTTCGGCAAGATCGATGTGTCGCCGGTTTGGATTGTCGATCTGCGTGCGGTGTTCGCAGCGCTCGTCCTGCTTGCTTTCGCGATTGGGCGCCGTCAGTTGCGTCGTCCTTCAGTGGCGCTCGTGCCATCCCTGCTTGGTACGGGCGTCATCCTCGCGGTGCATTGGATCACGTTCTTCATGGCGGTCCAGCTCGCTGGAATCGCGACCGCGACCCTGACGTTCGCAACGTTTCCGCTTTTTACGATTGTCATCAACGGGGCGAACGAACGTGTGCGACCGAGATTTCTTGAGGTGGTCGCCGGATGTGTGATCGTGGCAGCTGTCTCTCTTCTGGTGAATTTCGAACTGGTGGGAAGCGATCAGCGGCTTGGTGTGGCGGCCGGTCTTGCGTCGGCAATCTCTTTCGCGGTGTTTACAATCCTGAGCAAAACCCTTGGACGTGCGCTTTCTCCGCTTCTGATCTCGGTTTATCAGAACGGCGTCGTGGCGGTCGTGCTCGTGCCCTTCCTGCCGTTCGCCGGCCATACTCCCGATCGAGGCTCGCAATGGTTCTGGTTGGTGGTGCTGGGTGTTACGACGACTGCCTTGATGCATCAGCTGTATTTCTTCGCATTGCAGCGGCTGTCTCCAACGACCTGCAGCGGTTTCGTCGCGCTGGAACCGGTCTATGCCATCATCTTCGCGTCAATGTTCTTCAATGAGCCTCTGACGATCTCAGTGGTGATCGCCGGTGCGATGATCCTGGCTGCGTCGTTCATGCTGCTGTTGCTGGATCGTGCGATGGTTGCGCCCCAGATCGTGTGATCCGTGGCGACAGATTTTTGAAAGAGTCGCGCCGGCCGCTTGCTATACTGCCGATCGCAGGTGCTTAACGGTCAGCAGCATGGGAGAGGTATTCACATGAGAGTCTATGTTGGAACGTATACCGAATATCAGAATGGCAAGGGCAAGGGCATCTACGCGTTCGATTTCGATGAAAGGTCTGGAACGTTCACCGCGATCGGTACGACTACCGGGCTGGACAATCCGGCATGGCTTCAAGTCAACGAGGATAAGTCGGTTCTCTACGCGGCCCTGGAAGGAGAGGCCGGACAGGTTGCTGCTTTCAGGATCGACCCAGTATCGGGTGCGCTTTCCGAGATAAACCGGGTGTCCTCCGAAGGAGCATCCCCCTGCTATATCTCCTTGTCACATGATGAAGCAACGGTGTTCGTTGCGAATTACACGAGTGGCTCCATCGCAGCGCTTCCGATTCGAGCAGACGGCGGCTTGGATACGGCGTCGGATTCTATTCAGCGTGAAGGAGCCAGCGTTGATCCTGATCGCCAGCAGGGTCCGCACGCGCACATGATTCTTTCAAGTCCCGGTGGAAAGTACATTCTGGTCACCGATCTCGGAACGGACGAGATAACTTCATATCAATTCGATGCAGAGGGAGGGCTCTTCGTTCGAGGCGACGGTCCGCCAATAGTGACCTCGCTGACGGCCGGGGCGGGACCGCGCCATTTTGCCTTCTCGCCCGACGGCGGCAAGGTATACGTTATCAATGAGCTCGGCTCCACCCTCGCGGTCTTCGACTTCGATGAGGAATCTGGCGCCCTTCGGCCATTGCAGACCGTTTCCACGTTGCCGGTCGACTTCGAGGATCCGAACTATCCCGCGCAAGTTTTGGTCTCTCCGGATGGTCGTTTCGTATATGGGTCAAATCGATTGCACGACAGCATTGCTGTATGGAAGATCGACGAAGAGACCGGAACTGTGATAACGATCGGAAACGTTCCCACGCGGGGAACATTTCCTCGAAACTTCGCCATCGACCCGAGCGGCAAGTGGCTGGTTGTGGCGAATCAGAATTCCGATTCACTCGTCACATTCGCCCGGGATGTTGAGACTGGAGATCTCGCGCAGCGGGGTGATCCACTCTCCATTCCATCCCCTGTATGCATTCTCTTCCTGTAGATTGGAGGGCGAGAACCGGTTTCGGTGGTGCGCCTGGAGTGACGGGGCCGTTGCATGTCACCGCAGCTTCCGGGCAATCCCTATCGCGCGCGGGGCCGCTGTGGAGCATGCCGAACCTGCTGATTCACATCCGTTCCCGTTGCCTGGGTGTATGCCCCTTGTCAAATACCACACTTCGTGGATAATCAGGGTGCTACATTTAGTAAGCGTTTCACGTGGCTGTATTGGCGGTCCGCACATTCCCGTGACGCTCAAGGAGATAGGTTTACAATGTCGTTGCCTGAAGACAGCAAGCAATTCAAGAATCTGGGATTGAACGCGTTCAACCGTCGCCGACTTGTCGGCACCGGAGCTGTTTTGAGTGCCGGCCTCGTCGCTACGACGCTGGCAGGGAAGGGCGTTTTCGCTCAGGATGCGACTCCTTCCGCTGATGGTGCCACCCCGGCTCCGCAGTCCGATGAATCCTCAGGCGCCCAGTTCCCGAAGGCGACCAAGCTTGGCAATGCGATTCCGCCAGAATATACCGCTGATGAAAGCAACTGGCCATCTGAAGGCCAGAACCTGAAGGCGACGCGCTACGTCACCAAGAGTACGATCAGCAGCACCACCATCGACAAGCTTGGTGTTGCATGGAACGTGCCGATTTCGATTGGCGCTCCGTTTGGTTCGCTCGTTGCGAACCCTGTGATTGCGAATGGCATCCTCTTTCAACAGGATGCGCAAAGCAACGTTTATGCGTTGAACAAGGAAACCGGCGAGAAGGTCTGGACCAACGTCTACAACGATGCTGTGCCTTCTGGTGGACCGAATGGTGTCGGCCTCGGTTATGACATGGCGTTCTTCACCTTAGGTGGATCAGCAATTGTCGTCGCCGCCAAGCAGGACACGGGTGAGGAAGTCTGGCGCACAAACATCAAGGGCTATCGTCATGAAGGCATCACGATGGCTCCGCTGGTGTTCGACAGCACCGTTTACGTGAGTACGATCCCAGGTACTCCGGAAGCGTTCTACAACGGTGGCCAGCGCGGATTCATCTTCGCGCTCGATGCCTCCACGGGCGGTGTTCTGTGGTACTTCGATACCACGACGGACAATCTCTGGAACAACGCACGCATCAACTCCGGTGGTGGACTCTGGCACGTTCCGTCGGTCGACGACGAGGGTCAACTCTACTTCGGTATCGGTAACGCGGCGCCGTATCCGGGCGTCGAAGGATTCCCGTCGGCGACCAGCCGACTGGGCGACAACAATTACGCGGACTCATTGCTGAAGATCAATCCCGAGACGGCTGGACTCGAATGGTTCATCAACGTCAAGCCGCATGATCTGTTCGACCTCGACAACCAGCTCACGCCAATCCTCGCCAGCGTCAGCATCGGTGGCAAGGACACCAACGTGGTCTTTGCGTCCGGCAAGCACGGGATTGTGGTGGCGGCGGATGCGGATACCGGCAAGGAATTGTGGCGTACGCCAGTTGGCAAGCATCAGAACGACAACTTGCAGGAACTTCCGGCTGACGGGTCCACCGTCGAAGTCTTCCCAGGTACGCTTGGTGGTGTTGAAACGGCGATGGCATTTGCTGAGGGAATCATATTTGCGCCGGTTGTCAATGCGGCTACGGCGTACAGTGCTACAGCGCTTGACCCGACATCGCTCGACTTCTCCAAGGGTACGGGCCAACTGGTCGCGCTCGAAGCTGCCACTGGCAAAATCCTGTGGGATGTCGAGCTTCCGACTTCCGCCTATGCGGGCGCCACTGTCGTCAATGATGTCGTCTTCACCGGCGGCCTCGACGGCATCATCCGCGCGTTCAAGGTGGACGATGGCAAGGTCCTTTGGACCTGGCAGGCACCAGCAGGCGTGAATGCGCCTCTGGCCGCGTCCGGCGATTACCTCTACATCCCCGCCGGCGGTCCTTTCTACGTGAACGCCGAGAGCAAGGATCCGGAAGCAAAGCCGGTCACGAACCTCGTCGCTTTGAAGATCGGTGGCACGGCTACCATCTCCGGTGGCTCGGCGACTCCGGCAGCCGAAGCATCACCTGCCGCTAGTTCCCCGGGTGATTCTGCAGGCAATACGTTCGATGTCAGCACCGTGGACATCGCCTTCGATCCGAAGGAACTCACCATTCCTGCTGGTACCGATGTCACCATCAAGGTCATCAACAAGGGCGTGCTGCAGCACGACTTTGCGATGGACGATCCCAAGGCGGCATCAAAGCTGTTGAACGGTGGCGAGAGCGACTCCGTCACGATCAACCTGAAATCGGGCGAGTATCAATACTACTGCTCCGTTCCGGGTCACAAGGAAGCCGGAATGGTTGGCAGGCTGATCGTCAAGTAAGGGATCCACTCATCGGCCACGGATCTGGCATGTGAGGTAACTCTGAAAGGACCGAGGTGCAAGCCTCGGTCCTTTTTCTCGTTTTCGGTCATGAGATAACGATGGTATTCGGACGTTGCGGCGCGATTTTGTCAACCGCACCCGCCAGAGCTATTGGCATCGCTTGCCGTTCGATCATCAAATTTGCTAGAACCACATCTTGAAGACTCGCAGTCGACCAGGTAACCGGGCGGCTTGGAACTCGACGCTTTCCAAGACCGGCAGGGTACATACCAACCGCCGCACCAGGAATGCAAATCCTCTGCTCAATCGTTCATGGTTCTTCCAGTCGAGCGTGCGTTCAGGTCGAGTTATCACGCTTATTGACGTGCGGCGCGAAATACGGACAATACCGAACATACTCCATAACTTGGCGGATTGCCGCACCTGGGGCAGAAAGAAGATCCGATGACACGAGTTGCATTTCGCATGCGGGTGAAGCCGGGACAACTAGACGAGTACATTGCACGCCATGCGGCGGTCTGGCCGGAATTGCTGTCCGATATGCAGGCGGCCGACTTTGGGAACTATTCGATCTTCAACGATGGATTGGACCTTTTTGCGTTTCTGGAATGCGACGACTGGGAGGGTGCCAACGCTCGCCTTGCATCCAGCGACGCCAACCGTCGATGGCAAAAGCTGATGACCAATTATCTTGAAGCAGGTATCGATCCCGAAGCTGGTCCCAGTCGGCTTATGCCCGAGATATTTCGCATGGACTGAGGCCCGTGGCGTTGGATCGTTGATTGCACCTCACTGCAGGAATCGTTCCTCCTTGGGAGGTTGAGGGCATGACGTCTCGCGTACAGGTTTTTGACTACACGATTGATTTTTCCACGACGGATTTCAGGCAATGTCCCGATCTTTATCGAATCGGGAAGGGTGAGCAAGGGGTCCTGCTGGTTGAGCCATACAAATCCGAGCTGTTGCCTCTCTGGCGTTTCCGGACGCCAGATATTGCGCGAGAATCTGCCTATGCTCTCGCGAGCAGGTTTTCAGATTACAAGCGAGCCGGCGATTTTGTCGGAATGGACATGACCCGAAAGTTTCTTCAGATGGGATTTACGAGATCGCGCCGCTATGCGAATCATCGAAGTGGTCGCAAATGGTCTCCTGATCGTACCGAAGTGCTGCCTCTCGACGTCGACCCGATCAAGGCAGAGTGCGCGCAGATTTTCCACGACTTCTACATTCAGGTGCGCGACGACGCCGAATATCAGGCGATGCGGCAGCAGCATATCGAACGGTATCCAACATGAATCGGAATCGCTACAGTTCCATCCATCCCAGTCCACCATGCCACGACCGTCCAGCTTGAATGTGGCTCACGACGGCGCGCTGGATCGACGTATCTTGAGGGAGCGATTCAAGGGGTTCGTCGATCGGACCGAAGACAAATCGAATCGGTCCGTCGTTGTTCCATTCGGCGGGACGAATCTGCCTGAAGCGGCTCTGAAATGAAAGCACATTGGATGCTGGCTTCAGGTAGTCCTTCAACTGCTCGTCCAGAAGCCACGAATTGCAGACCGCGATATGGAATTCCTCTTCAGGGAAATGGTCCGCGAAGAAAATAGATGCCTGATGAAAGGAATCGTCACAGGCGGCCGCCGACATGGAGCCCATGAAATCCGGGATGTGGATCGAAAGGCACGAATCACCGGTGCGATATGGAAGACCCACGGCGGCGATGGCGTCGCCAGTTGTCTTGTCAATGTCGCTTCGTTCGAACTGAAGACGTCCGAGCTGGTAGATCATGCCTCGGGGGTGGAGTGTGAGCCAATCCGGTGCGGCGAGACCATGCGTTCCATGCCGTTTTCTGTGAACCAGCATGTTCCGGCCAATGTCTGCCATGGTCGCGATCGTGATTACCCCGGGAATCGAACGGCGGTGATGAAGTGCTTTCGTGTGGTCAAGCATCATCACGAAAACGTAGACATAAAAGAACGGCGCGATCCGTCCAATCGCGATTGGCATCGGATGGAATCCGGGTGGCGAATCAACGATATCCATCCGGAGAAGGAGCGAGTGGACAGCGCGCACAAGGATCCACCACAGATCCGGGTCCGACTCGATCTGGAAACGTAACGAGATCAACGTCTCGATATCATCCACAGGTACATCAAGGTCTGCGAGGGCCGCCATGAATGCATCGCCGTCGACGAGGGGGATGGCGACGGGGGGAGGACCGATTTCATCCAGATAGTCAAGCCAAGTGGCAAAATGCTGATCCTCTCGAAGGATCTCGATGATTCGTGAAGCGGTCAACATACACTCCATAGTGAAAATGTGTTGATGGGTGACCGGGATGTGATCGCGCTGTCGGTAAGGTCTGGCAGGGCCGATGACCTGAGCCTCGGCGTTTGCAAATGGATCGGTCCGCATACGATCTCCGATTGCACGTACCAGACTGATTGGAGGCGAGTTGCATGAGACGAGGTTTCATGCGTCACATGGGGCGACCCTCCACTCCCAACGTGCATACCAGCCTCTAGCGAAAACATCCGGCATTTACCCGTGGTGGGTTAATTCGGAGAGCCCCTATCCAGTGTGAGTCATGAGTGGCGTGTACGCGAGGGGGACGTATTATTCCGTGTTCTCTCAGGGCGCTCGTGCGTGATCGATTGATTAAGGTGACGACAGGATGCCGGTGTGCCCATTCGCATCCGGGCACCGCTAAGGCAGCGCAGCCAGACGGAGCAATGGCCCGGACACCCTTTTCCAAGCCGCAAACTCCGCCATAGCACCTGTTTTGGGTACGCCCGGCTGGACCCGAACAAGCGACCTCTTACTCTGGAAGGAAATGACGGCACTTTTCGGGGTTTTCGGGCTGAGAACTGTTACCTCGAACGTGCCAAACCTCATACATATTGCCGCTGACACTATACATCGTTTCCATCACGTTTCTCAGTGGTATGCGCTTTTATTCTAAGGGTTTTGTCGACACAGTGACGTGCGTTCGATTTCCTGCTCGTAAATGGGTGGAACCGTCCACATTGCTGTTCTCACCGTCCTTGAAGGGCTTGGCCAGCCGGTGCTACCCGCGAACACGGATCAACTTGCCGTCCTCACAGCGACCGTCGATCTCGGCCCTTCTAAAACGTTCGGATCGACAGTGCACTCGGCCATTCGATCAGCGTTTTGGAGCGAGGAGAGATCGTAGTCCGCTCCGCTCGCGTCACTGATGATATGTGTGGTAGGTGCAGCCCAGGAGAAGCCGCCACCGTTGGAGCTGCTCGCCATGATGTCTGAGGGCCGATCACACGAGGCGGCACCTGGATCTCATCTTACGGGTCAGCAGGGGAGAAGATCGTATGGGTGAGACGGCAACGATGCCTCTCGAGAAATTGTCCTGATCAGCCGGGGGGTTCAAGAGCCCTTTTCCAAACTCGCTCAACGAAAGCCGGTCTCCGCGAACAGCACACGCCGCGCGCATGAGGTGAAGATGACGACGGCCTTCAGGGTTTTTTCAGTATCGCCTCAGCATCACCATATACGATTCGATCAAGGAGCGCATGGCTGTCCTCAGCTTGTATCTCGTATCAGTGCATAGGAAACCACGATGTTGGAAAAGTTGAAAAAGGTGTTGTTGTCTTCGTCCGTTATTGTGTTGTTTGCCCTGTATGCCGTACAGGAGCAGACGCACCCGCCGGGCGCGCTTCCGATCGTTTCCCAGTACGTGTCCACTGTGACGGTGGTGCCACCGGCCACGTCGCCGGGCGAAGCGTCGACCGTTTCTGCATACCCGACGACCATCTCACCGGTGCTGTCGGTCACGTCGCAGAACGCGCCCCCGTCGGTCGCGCCGTCTGCGGGGAAGGCACAGGGCGCACGGGCCAGCGGTGCGTATCGGGACGGCAGCTATACTGGCGCATCCGCAGACGCATACTGGGGAACTGTTGAAGTGCAAGCCGTCATTGCCAATGGCCACATCAGTGATATCCAGTTCTTGCAGTATCCCAACCATCGTAGTCGCTCTCAGTCGATCAACCAGCAGGCGATGCCGATGCTGACGCAGGAGGCGATCCAGTCTCAACGGGCTGAGGTGGACGTCGTGACGGGCGCGACGGACACGTCGGACGCATTTATCCAGTCGCTCGCTTCGGCCCTGCAGCAGGCAGCGTCATGATCAGACAGACCTGGATCCAGATGGGCATGCCGGTCACCGTGTGCATCCTTGATGAGGGGGCGGGCACGGGGGATGTGGCAGCAGTAGCCTCCTGGCTGGAAACCGTCAATCAGCGCTTCAGCCCCTACCTGGAAACAAGTGAGATCAGTCGCTTGAACGCCGGGGTGATCGCTCGCCATGAGGTGAGCGACGAATTGGGGGCCGTGCTGCACTTGTGCGAGCAGACGAAAGTGGAGACGGGCGGCTATTTCGATGTGGTGCAAAACGGTCGGATTGATCCCTCTGGTCTGGTGAAGGGCTGGGCAATCGAACGAGCCAGCGCGTTACTCATGGACCGGGGGTTTCGTAACTATTTCGTCGATGCCGGCGGTGACGTACAGGCCGTCGGTCTGAATGGCGAGAAGCAGCCATGGCGAGTAGGTATTCGCAACCCGTTCCAGCGGGATGAACAGGTCAAGGTGTTGGCCATTTCCGGACTCGGGGTCGCGACGTCCGGGACGGCGGTGCGCGGCCAGCACATCTACGATCCACTGCGGGCAGGTTCTCGCACAAGCGACGTGGTGAGTCTGACGGTCGTTGGTCCGACGATCTATGAGGCAGATCGCATGGCGACCGCGGCATTTGCCATGGGCAGCGATGGCCTCGTCTTTATTGACGCTCGACCGAATCTGGAGGGATACGCGATGACCTCTAACGGAATAGCGACCTACACCAGGGGCTTTACTCAGTATGTTCGATAGATTGCTCGCCTTCCCTGATCGGTGGTTGAACCGGGTGACGATGTATCGGCTGGTCATCTACTATCTGTGCGCTCTGCTGGGGGTTGCCCTGCTCCAGAGTTGGTGGGGTGCCCTCCATTATCCGATAAGCGCACTCGCGGGAACGACTGTCGTAGCCGTGGGAACATGCTGGGCAATCAATTACCTCTTTGCAACCATCTTTGAATCGCCCCTCAATCATGATTCGGCGGTGATTACCGGTCTCATCCTGGCCCTCATCGTAGGTCCGGCACAGCTTCCACGCGATTACGTCTTCCTTGCATGGGCGGCGACCCTGGCGATGGCCTCGAAATATATTCTGGCTCGTCACAACGTCCACATGTTCAACCCGGCAGCGATCGCCCTCGTGGCAACGGGTTTCTTCGCTGGTCAGACTGCCAGCTGGTGGGTGGGGACGGAAAGTCTGACCCCGTTTGTGATCGGGGGTGGCTTGCTCCTGGTGCGCAAACTCCGACGCGGTGATCTCGTGTGGTTCTTTGTCTGGACGACGCTGTCTCTGAGCTTGGCATGGAGTGCTATTGGTGGCGTGGCTCTGGAACAGGCGCTCCGTCAGGTCGTCCTTGATTCACCGATCTGGTTTTTGGCGTTCGTGATGCTCACGGAACCGGTCACCCTGCCACCAACCAGGCGGCTGCAGATCGTGTATGGGATCTTGACGGGCATACTGGTGATCCCGCAGCTGCATCTGGCCAATTTCTATTTCAGTCCCGAACTTGCACTGGTTGCCGCCAACGCCTGTGCCTACCCGGTCCGTTCCCGACAAAAACGCCAGCTGCAGCTCGATCGGGCGATCGCGGTCGGGCCAGGATTAATGGATTTCCTGTACCTGCCGTCTCGGCCATTGGCCTACCAGCCCGGGCAGTATATGGAATGGACACTCGATCACGAGCATGCCGACAGCCGGGGGAAACGCCGCTACTTTACCTTGGCGTCGTCGCCGACTGAACGGTCATTGCGAATTGGGGTCAAGTTTGTGGAGGCGAGCAGTACGTTCAAGCAGGCACTTGCCGACCACTCGTGGCCGGGCGCTTCCATCGTCGCGGCCCAGATCGCAGGCGACTTCACGTTACCGCGAGATTCGGATCGGAAACTGGCCTTTATTGCCGGTGGGATTGGCATCACCCCGTTTCGCAGCATGGTGAAGTACCTGACCGATCGGCGCGAAAATCGGGATGTGGTGATGCTCTATGCCAATACGTGCTACGAGGAAATCCTGTATCAGAACGTCTTCCAGAAGGCACGGCGGGACTTTCGGTTTCGGCCCGTCTACATCGTGTCTGATGCGTCGTCCGTACCCCCTTCATGGGAGGGTCTCCTGGGACGAATCGACGCCGCCCTGATCGAACAGCAAATACCGGATTACCGTGATCGGTTGTTTTACATCTCTGGCTCTCCGGCATTGGTGCGCTCGGTCCAGCGCGCCTTAGGTGACTTGGGTATAGACAAAAGCGATGTCAAGACGGACTACTTTTCTGGCCTGACCGCATAAGTGTGCAGGGCTTCCATGCGCAGAAGGAGGTGGCTAGCGTCGCGCCAAATGCACGTAAATCACTCGGATTTCACGTCGCAACTTGGCACACTTTATGCATCTGGAAGGTTCGACGATCCCGACATCTCTATCACATGTCCAGACGCCTCCGATGTAACCGGCATACCTCACGTGGTTGGCAATCACAGGGAGACATCACATCATGACCATGCACTCAGAAACGTCTTCGTCAGGTTCGTCCATCAATCGCCGGCGGCTGCTGGCAAGTGCTGCCGGTGCAGGCGCTGCCAGCGGCCTGATCGGATCCGGCGCATTCGCTCGCGATGCAACTCCTGCCATCGATTCGAACTCAGGAGCAGCCAGTAACCCGGGGACGGGGACCGGCGACGCCGCAGATCAAGTGTCTGGGGGGGACAAAGACAAAGCGCTCGCAGCGGTTCGCGAGAATGGTCAGGCGCAAGCGCTCACGACGAATCAGGGACTCAAGGTCAGTACCACCGATGATTCGCTGAAAGCCGGAGACCGGGGCCCAACGTTACTGGAAGATTTCCACTTTCGCGAAAAGATTATGCATTTCGATCATGAGCGGATGCCTGAGCGCGTAGTCCATGCGCGCGGATCAGGTGCCCACGGCTATTTCCAGGTCTACGCACCGATGGGCCATCTGACGAAGGCGGGCTTTCTACAGGACCCATCTATCAAGACGCCGGTCTTTGTGCGCTTTTCGACTGTTGCGGGTTCGCGAGGGTCGGCTGATACCGCGCGCGATGTGCGCGGGTTTGCCGTCAAGTTCTACACCGCCGAAGGGAATTTCGACCTGGTGGGAAACAATATGCCCGTGTTCTTCATTCAGGATGCCATCAAATTCCCCGATCTCATCCACGCGGTGAAACCGGAACCGCCCGACGAAATGCCTCAGGCAGCAACAGCGCATGACACCGCCTGGGATTTCTTTTCGCTTGTTCCGGAGTCCACGCACATGGTGATGTGGATCATGTCCGATCGGGCGCTTCCGCGCAGCTTTCGCATGATGGAAGGATTTGGAGTTCACACGTTTCGCCTCATCGATACAAGGGGCGTATCACGCTTCGTCAAATTTCACTGGAAACCATTGCTGGGATTACAATCGCTCGTGTGGGACGAAGCACAAAAGTTGGCCGGCAAGGATCCTGATTGGCTGCGTCGCGACATGTGGGAGGCGATCGAGGCGGGCACATATCCGGAGTGGGAATTCGGTGTCCAGGTCATCGAGGAACGTGAAGAGAATGGGTTCAACTTCGACATCCTCGACGCGACCAAGCTCTGGCCAGAGGAACTGGTGCCGGTGCAGAAGATCGGCAAGATGACCCTCAACCGCAACCCGGACAACTTCTTCGCGGAGACGGAGCAGGTTGCCTTCCATCTCGGCAATATCGTGCCGGGAATTGATTTTTCGAACGATCCCTTGCTTCAGGGCCGGCTCTTTTCCTACACCGATACCCAGATCAACCGCTTCAATGGTGCAAACTTCCACCAGGTCCCCATCAATCGCGCCATCAGCCCCGTCCATAACAACCAGCTTGATGGCTACATGCGCCAATCGATTCATGTCGGTCGGACGTCCTACTTCCCCAACTCGCTCGGTGAGAATTCACCCACGCCAGCCTCAGAAGCAGATGGTGGATATGTGAGCTATCCGGAAGACGTGTCCGGCAAGAAGGTCCGCGTCCGCAGCGAGAGCTTCAAGGATCATTTCACACAAGCGCGATTCTTCTACATGAGTCTCTCCGCTCCTGAGCAACAGCATCTCACCAACGCCCTGCGCTTCGAGTTGGGTAAGGTCAAGGACCAAGGAGTGCGCGATCGCATGGTAGCGAACCTGACCAAGGTCGATGGCAACCTCGCGAAGGACGTGGCCTCCTGGATCGGCGTCGCCGAACCGGATTCGGGCATGCAAACCGGACAAACAACGACCTTCAACGGCAAGTCGGTCGATACGTCCCCAGCCCTAAGCATGGAACAGTCATCCAAAGGCTCAATCACGAGCCGGAAGGTTGCCATCCTCGTCGCCGATGGCGTCAATGAGTCGGACGTGTCCGCGATCAAGACCGCGCTGAAAGCTCAGGGCGCTGTCTGTGATGTGATCGCCAAGACACTCGGATCGGTGACCGGGTCTAATGGTGGGACGGTCCCTGTCGACAAGAGCGCGATCACCGTGGATTCCATCATGTATGATGCTGTCTTCGTGCCGGGTGGCGCCAAGAGCGCAGATGCGCTCAAGACGATGCCCAAGGTTCTCTATTTCATTGCTGAGGCCTTTGGACATGCGAAGCCACTATCAGCATCTGGCGAGGGGGTAAGCGTCCTGCAGAAGGCGAATATCTCGTCGGTGAACCTCTCCGGTGCTGAGGCGGATGGAGTGATAAGCGACCTAGGCGTCGTCAGTTCTGCTGGGACGGCAGATAGTGGCGACTTTGTCAAACAGTTCATCGCCGCGATCGCGCAGCATCGCTTTTGGGAACGGCCCGATCAAGATCAGGTTCCGCTCGTGTAGCATCTGCTGGGATGAGTCAGCATCTCCTTGATGTTTCCCGAGATTAGGTGGCGGTCGATCGCCGTGTTAGTGATGGACCGAGGGAGACGGATCAATGAGCGTTAGCGTGTTGGCTGACGCTCATTGATTCGTGCGTACCCGCGTTCAGGTGCGGGAGGCTCGCACGTGGCTGGCTCAAGCATGTAGCCTAAGAGCACGCCAGTGAAAAGCCGCTATTGCACCAACTGGAGTATTCCCCCGCCTGAGCAGGCTTCCGACGTTTCCGGACGCGACGAACTCTTCGTATGGCGTACATTCGGTCAGCTCAATAACGGAGCTTGACTATTTCCTTCCAACAACCAAATCCCATCTCCGAGATTGTTCCCTGGTTTCGGATTTCTCGCCATGCGATCAGTTTTCGCGGCAGCGAGAGATCGAAGTCCGGCCCGCAGCCGTCAGTGATGCCGTGGGCAATTCCTGCAGCAAGTATTCATCGACCTCGGCGCGACGCAGTCCACTATCGAGCATCAGTCCCACCAGCGCCCGGTTACGGACCGCCATGCCACTTTTACCGGTGAGATAGCGACTGGTCCACACACGTTCCAACGCATCGTCGGTCAAGATCGGGAACAGGGTTTCTGGAAGACGCTGCAAGGGAACCTTGATTGATGCTGTCAGGTGGTCCGCTTCGAGCAGCCAGCGGCTGAACGCGCGCATATCGCGAAGGTGAGCAGGACATCCCGCCTTGGCCCGAACGGTTGTTCCCTTGTGCGGGGCGAGGGATGTCTTGCAGCCAAATCGCAAACCTCTGCATCTGCTGACTGGTGAGGACGCGGCTATCAGGAGTGAGGTTTCGGGTCCCGAGGGTAATGCGGGGATAATATGAAGGTCGCCTGATGGCGCCTCTGCGTGGCCCGCAGCCTGATCGTGGTGATGGTAAGTCTCTTCGAGTTCATCCAGGGGATGAATGGTTTCCATCGGTATCCTCGCTTTCAGCGTGAGTCGATGGCGAGATGATGTTATGGAGTGCCTCTCTCGAATCAGAGTCCGGCAGGCATCGGGTCGAACCCTTATCTGGGAACGCTTAGACGTCTTGCCTTCCTCATGTCGAGGCAATGGTTCTAGTGCCCTTATCGGGTTGAAAAGACAGGTTTTAAGGGGTGGTACGCCCGGCTGGACTCGAACCAGCGACCTCTTACTCCGGAGGCAAGCGCTCTATCCGCTGAGCTACGGGCGCATACTCTGTAATTCTACCGCAACTAATGCGACTCGGTCGACAACGCGATAACCACGCAAATGTGCAGTCGATGGGTCAGTGTTTTCATTACCGAGGAGTCGATCGGGATTCGAACAGCAAGAGGTGATTTCAGCGTTTTTCCTGCTAGGGTCTGTTTGCATACTCACACCCAGAGCAGGATCGCGGCGAGCGTGAGCATCGCGTGATAGCGTACGGCCAGCTTGTCGTAACGGGTGGCGATCGCCCGGTTCTGCTTGAGCCGGTTGATCA
>JAABUS010003292.1_pt1 | contig 26709 bp, 27 predicted proteins | sample 5560161 | NCBI WGS metagenome assembly JAABUS01 (sample SAMN10711885, study PRJNA513376) | rock metagenome | isolation source: Antarctica rocks | place: Antarctica: Victoria Land, Trio Nunatak nord | collected 2016-01-04
TTCCGTGGGTGTTGCGCCTGGAGGGAGGGGTGGGTGTTAGTGCTTTGACGGGGGGTGGCTGGGGGGTGGAGGGTGGGTCTGGGGAAGGGGCTGGAGGGTGGGTTCTGTGGGGACGGGGAGGAGTGTACTGAAGGGCTTGGTGAGTCGGATGGAGAATTCGCCTGAGGGAGGGGGGGCCATGAAACGAGGCATGGTGGATGGAATGGGGGGGAGGAGAGGGTTTGATTACTGGTCGTGGATGGGCGAGGCTTCTTGAGAAGAATGAGATAGATGGATGATAGAGACGGGAGACTTCAATGTCCGATGTGTGGGACGTTTTGCGAAAAACGAATGGTTACGTCATCGTTTGAAATCTATTCTAGGGTTAGAGACTGGTATCAAACTTCAAGAATAAGTAATTGCTTTGCCTTGAGATTCTTCAACACTTTTATTCACTTCCAATTCTTTTTCATCACATACTTTACATGAGCTGGTGCTTTATAAGCATCGCGAGCACTTTATGTCGTTGCTTGCCTCAATTCTCATACGTGTCGCGCCAAGCCCCTTCGGGTTGGCGACTAACAAGCAGCCTTCTAGCGACACGTCTAAGCCCAAAACCTTGTTTTTTAGATCAAATCGCGTTATTTTGATGCGTTTACATACAACTTCGAATCACAAAGCCAAAATTTCTACAATATGTACAAACGAACATTACGCCAACATTATAACAACGTAGTTTAATTGATATTTTAGACATCGTCGCTAGTTTAATGTAAAATCTAGCGTCGAACAAAGCCTATATGTACAAAAGTTGACGTTGTGTTGTTGTGCCAATATTAAACGTAAAAAGTGGCAAAAACAACAAAACTTTAAACACATGCGCAATCAACGTCAAGATCGTCTTTGTCGAGATTTTCTCAAATATGCTTACAAATATATCAAGTAACACATTTGTGCAAAAACAATAAGAAAAACATATCGCGTTGTGTTAATAATAAGAAAAAAGAGCTTTTTACGTATTGTGCAAGTAATGTTGAAAAGAGAAGTTCCTGCAACAAACACAAAAGCTATTAAGATTATTTCAAAACGTCAAGAGTATATATTTATAACACGCTAAACTTTAATTTTGTGTCAAGAATGCATCTTCTACGTACTCTATCAAATATTACGCAATTTGGGCTTGTAATCAAAGGTTTTGAGCTCAAACGTAAAAGCGCTCTTGATGTTAGTCAACGACTTAGCATGTCAACCCGCCAGGGACTTGGCAACTTCACTCTAAGAACTGAGGCAATGTCGTTGCACGATTTGAAGAAATGGCCTCCACCCCATGTTGTTTCCTAGCTACCCTTAATCGCTCTTCTCTTAATATCAATTCGTTCTTTCTAAGGATTTTGTCTACGTGCGTCGTGCATGTTCTCTTCAAACTTGAAGCAGATGATGTAGTGCAATCATGCATCTATTGCTTATCTATAAAATCTATAGTGTGAAAGATCTAACATACACGAGACTACTAAAGGCGCTAGCCTAATTGGGTAAGAGTCTCGTAGAAGTTAGTCGCATCTTATTGATTTCAACACTTTTATTAGATATAGATAAATCTTAATTTCTAAGCGAATCAATTAACTATTGACGAGTAGTCGCTAGATTTGCTCGTTTGCTCTTCTAGCTTATAAATTATTTATTATTTATCTTGTTTATTATCTTAATGTAGCATGTCTAACATGTTTAAGAACCTTTAAAAATTTGTTAATAACAATATCTTAATAAGATTATTTACAATTATATTTTTTGTAGATACGTATTTTAAAACAATTAGATTTAATTTAATTGTCTTGCAAATTTAATAATATTAAACGTTAATATGCTTCGTACGTCGATAATGTTTTAGATTAGAGATTAAAACAATTGTTTTTTAATTATCTTTATATAAAAGAATTAAAATCTTAGAAATTGTATACAATTGCATCAATAAGAAGCGAAATTATACTACTTTTTTGTTTGTCTTTGCGACAACAATATATTTAGCTTCGCAAATAAATTAAATAACAAGATTTTGTTATTTAGAGCTTTATAATATAGAGCTATTAAATAAAAAGTAAATTTATTTGTTTGTTAAACGACGATCGTTAATTGTTTTAACGAAATTTGCATTTATATAATTTATTAGATTTTCGTTTTTATTGTAGTAAATATTATAATATAATGTGTTACGCTACTACTTCCTAAGAAGTCTTAGAGATATTAGAGAGAATTGTATTGTTGAAGAGATTTGTAGACGTCTTTAGACAATGTAAGCAATTATTTGATAACAAAGATTGCAACTAGATGTAACGATAACAATAAGTAAGAACTTATCTTAAGTTAAACACGATTCATAAAAAAGTCGTGTCTAAGAAATCTATATACTAAAGAAGATCCTTCTTGTTCGCCATGCTCGTTGTCGAACATGTCGAGCTCGCCCACTAGCGTGTCGAGCAATGTTCGCCTGTTAAGTCGTCAAGCATGCAGGTAATCGTGCTATATGCTACAGACTACTCTGTAGGGTATATACTAGCTATAACGAGCTAGGGTCGTAACATAGTGTTTCTTTAACATATTTTAGAATACAAGTAATTGTATAAATATGTGTAGAATCTAAATTAAAACAATAATGAGAAAACATCAATAAAGCAAATCTTAAATTTGATTGTATTATTGTTATAGTATACATTAATAATTCTATTATTGACGCATACTAATAGATAGTATTAATATTAACTTTGTAGAACTTATTAGACATAGTTACGTTAGAAAATTCTAAATTTATAAGAATTAATAACGTCTTACAATTTAACATTCTAAAGCAATCTAATATTGCTTGCAAATAAGTTGTCTAATTAAAACTAATTTTGTTGTTTAAACGTGTAATTAATATATCTAAATAATATAAAATAAAGTTTAGATTGCTTATCTTAAAACGTACTTTAAGACAATTTTTTATCAACTTTAGATAAATTTCTTTAAAATTAATTAGCAATATATTATTAATATAAATACACAAATATATGTTCTAATTTTTTAATATAAACAAAAGAATTGACGACAATAGACGTAAATTCTAGACTCTTAAGAAAGTTTTAAATAATTTTATATTAGACTCGCAATAATTGTTGAAAATCGTAAAGAGCTTTTCGTAACTCGCATATTAAAGTAGAATTTTTAATAAAGTTGTTAAATTAACTTACGTAGATAACTTTGTTCAAAAAATTATAAAAAAAACAATAATTACGTTTATTTAATAGATATAGAGACTACAAACTTCTATTAATGCAAATAAAGCTTTAAAGAACATTAATTTTATTATATTTGTTTAAATAAAGATAAAGTTTATTTTAGCGATCTACTTATAATTGTGAATTGTTTATTGTATCTTATATTTAAGAATGTTATTATTAAGATTATATTTAATTTTAAATACTTATTGATCAATAATTATTTTTTGATTGTGGAACAATTTTGTAAGCATTTATATATCGTTTTTAATATATAAGACAATTTTAGTCTTTATAATCTTTTGTTATTGCGATTATTTAAATAATTAACGAATCTTCTTATAGAATTGCGATTTTGTAATTAATAAATCTAATATCTTTAATACTTTAACAATAGAAAAATTTAAACTATTATTAATAAATAATGCGCAAAGAATGCATATTATATGCGTGTAATCTTTAAATTTGTTACAACAATTTAGATTTTTATAGTTAAAACAATTTGTTATTTTAAAACTTTTAGTTGTTTAATTTAAAAGCAACAATAACAAAGCTTTGTTATAAATACGTTTTAATAACTTTAATAATAAGAAAGACTCTACAATAGTATTATTTAATATTGTAAAATTACAAAATGCTAACGATAAAATAAATAATAATATAGAATTTCGTAAAATAAGTTTATTTTTAGTAGAATCTTCTTAATTTAATTTATTTTAATTTGATATAAATTAACTATTTGTATTGTATTTGTATTATTTTTTCTCTTTAATATTATTAAAAGTTTTTATAGTATTCGAAGTATTTACAAATGTAAAATATTTATTTTAAGAGCGTTAAGCAATATGTTACGAGCTTATTAAAGTTGTACTAGTGATTTAGGTTTTACGTCTTTGGAGCGAACTTGTTATTATGTTTAACATGCTTAAGAAGCGAACATTCTAAATATAATATTTAACATGTTCGACGAACGAACATTGCGAACAATTATGTTCGTTATGTTCGACAAATGAGCAAAGCGAACAATTAGTATTTTCTTAGTATATAGAAACTAGAATACGACTCTTTTATGAATTGTATTTAATTTATTTATTAAGTTACTCTTTATTATAGATACAAGTTGCAAATTTTTGTTATTAAGTGATTGCTTACATTGTCTAAAGACGTTTACAAATTTCTTTAACAATATTAATCTACTCTAATACTTTAGTCGTCTAGATAGCAACGTAACACTTTAAACATTCTAAGAATGTCTATATTAGGTCAACGCGTCTCTATTCTAAGCATTAGCTCATCAATATTACGTCAATTATTGATCATAAAAGACGACAAAATTAGAATTAATAAACTCGATATCTATTATGAAGATCGTATTAATCTAGAGAATTAACTTATGCAAGTAAATATCTATTTTATCTTTTATTTTATTCTAGCGAACTAAAAGACGATTTTCGCATTAACATTTCTTAAAGAAAGAACTTAGCATTAGCTTAAATTAAACTTACAAAAATATTTAAAAAATTATGACGAAAATTCTTGTACAATGTTTACAAATTTTAATAATTTTAAAAGAAAGCTTCGAAGAATCTTTAAAACATTTAACAAGAAACAAATTGCGAAAAGAATGATTTAACATTTAATTTAACGAATTTTTGCAACAAATTACGTAGCTAGATTCCAAAAATATATTAATTTAATCAAGTGAAACGATGTCGCATTTATAACAATGTTTTGACAAAATTTAAAGAACAATTTAAAGAATGAAATTATGCGTGACGAAAAAAGTATTAGCGACATGTTTAATCTTATTAAAGTAGTTATTGATTTCGACGACAAACTATATAAAAGAGCTATGAAAAAAAGATACGATTAATCTTAAAGAAGGGCAAGAATCTTCTTTGAACTAACGATCGAATATTAGCAAAAAGAATCTTGTTTTAATCAAAAATATAATAATTTTAATTATCGTAGATTTGCATTTATGAAACTAGATTTTATTTAACAACGTAAAGAGAAAAACTTTAAAGAAAAGCAAGATAACAAATTCTAGAAAACGTGTTATTCATGTAACAAATTAAGTCACTTCGTAAAAGATTATTAATTATAGAATTTAATGAATCGTCAATAGATTAATGCTATGTTAAAAGAGATATTTAATAGCTAGAACGACATTAGAGAGCAAATCGACATAGAGACGAACATCTTCAAAATTAGATCGAACGACAACTACTATTTAGTAAAAAATCTAAATTAATTATAAAAAGTTCTAGATGAAACATTATTAAGCAAGACATTCGCATTTACGCAAGAAGTTAATTAAATACTTAATGAAATTATGAGAACGAAACGATTAAGAACGTTATACTCTTATTTAGCAACAAACTTAAACGACAAATACGATTAAAAGAACTTTTACGAATGCTTAGATAACATTACGAAACACTTCGAAACTTTAATTAATTCATCGAAGAAACAACAAATAAATTAGATCGTAAACAAATGCGAGAAAGCGCTAAAAAGCGACGTCACTATAAAAAGAGAAATTTCTAAGGAAATCGAACAACAATTAAGCAATGTTAGTTTATCTAAATAAGCGATAAAGAAAGCAAAGAAACATGCGACACTTAATTAAACAAAATGTTATAACGACTTATATTAGACTTATCTAAAAGACAAAGAAGAAGTCAATTGATTCTCTAAAAAATTAAAGTTATTAATCTAGCATAAAAAAGAAGCTTAACGCAAATAGACGTTTGAAGTAGAAGTCGCAACACAAAAACAAAAAAAAGTTCAAATTTCTTAATAAAAAGTATATCAAAGAAATGCAATATGTTAACTTAATAATAGCAACTAAACTTAACAACATACATACAATGTTTTATTATATCAATTAAGATCAATAATTGTCAACTTATCGCAATGATCAATTTTAGTATAATAGATAATTTTATAATTAAAGCTTTTGTTAAGAGAGAAGAATATTTTATTTAAAAGAAGTCTAACGTATACAATCTAATAATTGTAAATAAAAATTCATTACTTAACGAGAATAGAAAAGTAAATAAAGAAATAAAATCACTATTAATAGCTATTTAACAACATCACGAAAAACTAATCTTTAATATAATAAGAATAATTACTCATAATATTGTTTTAGAAATGTCTTAATTGAAGCAACACAATTTAGAAATTAATTAAAATACACAAATATTTAAATTTGCGCAATGTGATTACGTAATTTATATTTAATTTACGCATCAACAACGTTTAATAATAAATAAGAGAACAAGTTAAAAATCGATCGCAAGCAACGAACTTGCATTTTCGCAAAAAAATGATTTAACGAAGTTCAACTCAATAAACATTAACAAAGATTAATCGAGTTATAAAGTTAAAATAAGTGAAAAAAATTACGAATTTTTTAGAAGTCTTAGACTATCTAATATAGCGAAGAAATCGCTAAAGTACATATCACGAATATACAACAATTAAGAGTATCTATTTTAAGAAAAAAAAACAATAAAGATTTTTTCTAAACATTAATCGTAAAATTACGAAATTAAACTTAAATTAAGCAAACAATCTACGTTTAAACTTATATATGTTCTATTTAAGAAGAAGCTCGAAGTACTTCGCGAATACTTGGCAAAAAACGAAAAAAAAGAATTTATTAGAAAATCATAATCACAAGTAAAATACTTAATTCTCTTTGTATTAAAGAAGAATAAAACTCTTCGCTTATGTGTCGATTATCAAAAGCTAAACAATATTACAATTAAGAATTAATATTTATTATCTAATATTAGCGAACTTCAAAATTAACTATTTGAAGCGAAGTATTTTACTAAATTAGACTTGCGAAAAGCGTACAACTAGATTAGAATAAAGACAAGAAAAAAATGAAAGACAACTTTTCGTATACGATATAAATTATACGAATACACGATAATGTTGTTCGAACTCACGAATGTTTTAATAATGTATTAAAAAATAATTAATGATGCATTACGATAATATTTGAATCAATTTATTATAGTATACTTGAACGATATCATAATTTACTTAAAAATCTTAAAAAAGTATGTTAATTATATTTTCAAAGTATTAAAATGTTTAAATATAAAAAACTTACATCTTAAATTAAAGAAATGCGAATTTCATTAAAAGAAAGTTAACTTTTTTAAATTTGTCGTTAAACGACATGAAGTACGCATAAATTTTAAGAAGTTACGAGCAATTAAAGAATAAAAATCATTAATAAATGTTAAAGAAGTACAATTCTTTTTAGATTTCATAAATTATAACAAAAAATTCATTAAAAATTACTTAATAAACGCGATATTATTGACGAATTTTACGAAAAAAAATACGTCATAATTATAAGAACTTATAGAAAAGAGATTATTTTAAAATCTTAAGCTAAAATGTTTAAAGAAATTAATACTAAAGATGTACAATTCGCAATTATTAAATAAAATTAAAATTAACGCATTAAATCTAGTTATCGATGCATGCTTTAATTAAAGACATGAAGACATATAATATTTAATAATATATCTCTTAAGAAAACTTTTATTAATTAAATAGAACTATAATGTTCACAATAAAAAACTACTCGCTATAGTAGTTTTTTTAAAATCATAAAAAGTATATACGAAAGAATCGTTAAAACTTATGATTCTTACAAATTATAAAAATTTTGTGCACTTCATTATTATAAAGTAGCTTAATAGAAGACAAATGCAATAATTAAAAAAACTTGAACAATACAAGTTTAAAATACAATATATTTTAGGCAAAAATAATGACAAAGCAAACGCACTTAACAAAAAAACTAATTATATAAAAACGAAGAAATCGTTCAATTACAACATACTTAAGATTAATAAAAACGAATTATTATTAGCAAACAAGTACGAGCTAAATGCAACACTACAAATATTTCGAAATAATATAAAAGAATTTTCAATAAAGAAAGAAAAACTTCAAATATCTATTAATAAAATCGACGAATATATAAAAGAGCATTATGACGAATCATTGTAAAAGCATCTAAAAATGACGAAAACTCTTTAACTTTTACGTTAACATTATTAGTTTTCACAAATAAGACAAGTTGTCGTAGCATACATTAAACGATGTCTTAGTTATTAACAAAACAAACATAATACATATGCGAACTATAACGAAATTTAATATTAGAAATTATCTAAATCGTTATAGAATAAAGTTACGATAAACTTTATTATTAAGTTGTCAAAGTCGACGAATCTAGCAATTAAAGACAAATATAATTCGATACTAGTAATGATTAATAAACTTATCAAGTACTCACATATTATCGCATGCAAAAAGAAGTTTATTGCAAAACAACTAAAATACATTATATTAAATTAACTTATACAATATTACGATATATTTAAGGAATTAACTAGTGATAAAGACAAGCTCTTTACGTCTAATTATTGAAAGACGTTTCTTCTAATGTTAGATACAAAACTTTAAATGTCTATTGTCTATTATTTAATTACAAATGATTAAACAAAAAGAATAAATCAAAGTCTTAAGCAATATTTGAGACACTACATCAATAATATTTACAATAATTAAGTATTATTTTTATCTATAACACAACTAGCACTCAATGCTAAGATTTTAAATATCACTAAAATAACTTCATTCTTCGTCAACTATAACAAGAAATTAAATCTCTTTAAAAAAAAGCGTACGCATTTGTTTACGCAATTAGTTATCGAAAGAGTAGCGACATTAAAAAAGATACACGACAACATCTTAAAAATGCAAAAAAAATCGATCAAGTATTAAAATAAGAAACGAAAAACGACATCTTAGCTAAAAGAAAGAAATAAAATATATCTTTTTACAAAAAATCTTAGAACAAGGAAGTTAAGCAAAAAATTAAATTATGTCAAAGTCGAATCGTTTCTTGTTAAGAAGATCAAGAAACTAATTAATTACAAACTCGATTTACTTAAAAACTCTAAAATATTTTTAGTATTTTATATTTTATTGTTGGAGCTAGCAAACTTAATTACGTCTTTATAAGACACATTTTATTTTCATTCGCAAGAAGAGAATCAATTCGAGATCGAGAAAATTCTACGACAAGAAAATTAAAAGTATCTTATTAAATGAAAAGAATACTTTATCTTAAAGAACACGTAAAAATTAAAGAAGAATCTTAATCGTTGCTAGAATCTTTTAAAGAAATTTTATTAAAATAAGACATAAAAATAGCATTTTAATTTTAATTAATTAAAAGTTAAAACTATTCGAACGATATATCAAACAACAACTCGAGAGTCTTTGTAACAAACTCGACGAAATGTGCTTCATTCATCTTTAGATCGTCAATGTTCTTTCATTTTGTTACGATCATTTCTTTCTTCTTATTCTTTAAAAAATTTAGTTGTTTTTCTAGTTAACTTAGCTTCGCATGCGCATCGCGCACTTCTTTCTTTAAGCGCATTTGTTCTTCATGAATTCTTTTGATCAATGTAGAAAAAATTGTTAAATTATAATCACGACTAGATCGCACACACTTCACACACTTTTTAGAATTATTATTTACACAATAAGTTTTATTAAACATCGTACAATTACGACAAGAACGCATCGTTAAAAATAACGAATCTAGAGCGTCAAAAAGATCTTTCTTTTGAGAGAAGAAATTTCTAGCATTAATTTTTCTTGAAGACATGATGAGAAGACATTGAGTTTTAAGACGAAAACTCTAAAGAAGAGAGATAGTGTTACGAGCTTATTAAAGTTATATTAATGATTTAGATTCTACGTTTTTAAGACGAACTTGTTATTATATTTGACATGCTTAAGAAGCGAACATTTTAAACATAATGTTTAATATATTTGACGAACGAACATTGCGAACAATTATGTTCGCTATGTTCGACGAACGAACAAAGCGAACAACTAATATTTTCTTAATATATAAAAACTAGAATACGACTCTTTTATGAATCGTATTTAATTTATTTATTAAGTTATTCTCTATTATAGATACAAGTTGCAAACTTTTGTTATTAAATGATTGCTTACATTGTCTAAAGACGTCTACAAATCTCTTTAACAATATTAATCTACTCTAATATTCTAGTTGTCTAGATAGTAGCGTAACACAATACTTATTTTGTTGTTATTTTTTTTTGTTTAAATATGTTTTGTTTTCTTTTTATTAAAATTATTTTTAATATATTTCAAAGTTGCTAAATTAGACGTATAATAACTAGTCTTTTTATTAAAACGTACATCGCGTAATAGATATATTCGCTTAATTTTAAAATTATAAATCTTTTATTAATTTAGATTTTTGTATTTTACGAAAACGTCTTTTTAGAAACAATTATTAAATTTGTATCTTATTGTTGTTTTTGACACATATATATAAAAGCGACATTTTAATGCTTTTAAATTTGAAATATTTAACTTAATCTTATTAATTATTTTAAAGAGTATAGTGCTAAATTTGTAAAACAACGTTGTAGTAATTCTATTTTACGTATAGACAATTGCTTCGATAATGTAATTTTAGAGCTTTATAGATACTTAATATGTTTTATAAATCGCACGAATTAAATTAACAATCGTATATATATTCTTTTTAATAATGTTGTTTTGTTTAGACGTATAAGAGACGAACAACTTTTATTAAATGTTTATCTTCTTAAACTAGCTTGCAAAGACGTTGCTTTCTAGCTTATCGTTTGTTTGCATACATTTAATTTAATAACTTATTTGCTTCTTAATCTAAATACGAAATTCTTATAAATGTAAAAGAATCTTATCTTTAATCTTTATAACGTAGATAAAGAACATGCTAAAAACGTTATTCTTAATTAATAAAAAATAACGATTGTTGCAAAATGTTATAAACAACAATTCTTTAATATTAATATAAACTTGATCGAAAAATGCGATCGCTTTTAATATAGAATATTTAGAAGACTCTAATTGTTGCTTCGTTTTTAAATAAAATATATATATTCTCTTTAAAATAGATTCTTTAATTTTTATTTTAGTAATTTTCTTTACATTAAATAAAACGTTTCGATAGCTTAAATAAGCGAAGCAACAATATTAAATCTTAATATTAATAATCTTCTTAAACATCTTAAATATATAGTAAGATTTTTTCTTTTATTAAATTTTTGCTTGCGCAAGCTATTTAATTTCGCATAAATTTATTGCTTTAAATATTTTAAATCTTAAAAAATACTATTGTTTAACGTTATTTGCAAAAATTATATGTTAATGATTGTAATCAAAATATGTAGATCGTTTAAGTAAAAAGTAGCATTTAATATTTTTGTTTCTTAAGACAATTATATTTACAAGATTGATTTTAATGCTTAAAACAAATAAAACTTGTATAAGAGTTAAATTATTGTCTCTAGATAATTAAATTAAGCAATCACTTATATCTTTAATAGATAGAATAGAATTATTAGTTGTTTCAACTTTTATATAGTTATAACGTAGATTCTTAAAAAGATTTCGATTTTCGAAGATATATATAATATCTTTTGAGTTAATAATTTATACAATTTTTGCAATTGCGATAACAAAATAATTAATCTTTAATTTGTAATAAAAAGATTGCGAAAAAAAAGAAATAGATATTTTATTAATGCGTTCGTAACTTCTAATTATATTAACAAAAAAATTAGATATTAATTAATTGTTGTTCTTTAAGAGTTTTAAGACAAAGTTTTAGCGATTGTCTTTATAATTGTGTTTGCAACATCGTTATTTATAATTTGTTTTATTATAGTTGTTATATATTGCGTCCTTATAATAATATTTGTAGTTTTCGTATATTTCTAAAGATATAGATTGTTATTATTAACAATTATTGTTGTTACGATCTTTATCTTTATTGCGATTTTCGCAATCGCAATTTTTATCTCTTTTTTAAGATTCTTTATGTTTTTTACTAGATTTTTGATTGTTAATATGATTGTTTTTATTATAATTGTAATTTTAATAATTCTATTAATTTTATCTTTTTCTCGTTCGCATTTTCGCTAATTTTGATTTTTATTGTTACGAACGAAATTAACTTACTTATTTTAAATCTTTTAACAATGTTTCTCTTGTTATAAATTCTAGAAAATCGTATTAAAATTAAATAATTTGTTATCTTTGTTGTCGCGAGTTTGTTAAACGAAATAAATTATTTAAATCTTAAATTGTTGATCAAAAAAATTAATTATCTTAATTACAAAGTAGTTTTTGATTAAAATCTTAAGATTGACAATCTTTATCTTTAATTTGTTTAATTAACTATAAAAGTTTACAATATCTTTGCATTTAATAAGTAATAGATTTTTTATCTTGTTTATTAACTTTTATTTATTGCTTTAATTATTAAAAGTGCTAATTTTCTTAAAATAGTTTTACGTTTTTTTTGCAATTTAGATAAATTTAAGTTGCAATTAAATAATTTTATTGCATATAAAATTTATTTTTTCGCGTATCTTTGCATTACGAGATTTTTATTTATTTATTTTATTTGCATTTGACGTAGATTTCGATCTATCGTTATTAACGTTTTTTTACAAGTTTGTATCGAACAAAACGAATTTTATATTTTTGAATCAATTTGATTACATCGACGATTCTATTAGCTTTGCAAATATTTATTTGAACAACTTATTATTGTCTTTACTTATGTTGCGATAACGTTTAAAATTCGTAAATATAAGAAGAATAATGCAAAAGCTATAAATATTAATTTACACTCAAGATAGATTCTCTCGACGTATAATTGTCTCGTAAATTCTTTTTACGAATCAATTGAATTATTGATAATACTTCAATATCTAATATAATTGGGGCGTTTGTTCAATAAAGTTGTTTCGAACTCATAATTACTTGAAGCAAATAATGTAGTGCAATTATGCATCTATTGCTTGTCTATAAAATCTATGATGTGGGAGATCTAACATATACGAGACTGCCAAAGGCGCTAGCCTAATCGAGTAAGAGTCTCGCAAGAGTCAGCCGCATCTCATTGGCTCCAACATTCAACCCTTGGCTCGACTTGCCACAGCGAGGTCCAAAGAATACGCCAATTTGTTGTATTGGTCCATTCATCGTTATCACAGGATCCCTTTCTTACAGTAGTCTCCGAGGACAACAGGTCACTATATCTGCAGTGTACGTGTCGCATCAAATCTCGGCGATAGGGGGACCGGCGTCTTCTCCCTAAGTATGAAGATTTTCCAATCTCACGGACGCCGGAGAAAGCCTTCATTACAATCTCGGGGACGAAAGCTGGATGTCGGCCTTCTTACACTTAATCATGCCTGCCCGGGGCATTACCCGGAATGCTAAAACAGTAATGCAGTCCAGATCCTTGATACGATCGAGCTCATCGGATGTCAAGCGCCGATGGACGCCGTCTTGGAAAGACAATTAACATCCTTCTATTGTTTGGAGCCACTGAAAGCGAACAATGGTTGGCGATAAGCAAGACTCTGAGTTTCGAAGCTATGTTCATAATCCCGTCTTAACAAAGTCGCGTGCTCTACGCACACTGGTTGTTCTTCTGGCTGTGGGGTAGGTCCGCCCCGATTCGACTTTTCTCTTGAATTCGACCGATTCGCGACGTGGGCCATGTTGGAGTCGTTCACTTGTCCCAAATCGCCTATCGCCAATGGTCAGACCCTCTTGTCGACAGGAAAACTTAGCTGGCTGTCGCACGCTTAGAAGACAAATCCACTCCTTAGAAGCGCAACCCCGGGTAAACATAACCCCTTTCGATCCTGAGTGAGACATCTTTCATGTCAAGTACTCTGCAGGCACTTCCGAGATCTATAACGATCTCTTTTCTGGTCTTTCTTAACTTTCCCGTTCCCAGAGCTTGATTCATGGTCCTGAGACGTCATTTTCTGGTCTGAGGCCAAAATGTTCCGAGCTCCTTCCATATATGCGCTTCACTTTCTCCTCGTCGCCGCCGCAACTGCTCTGAGGCTTCCTTTGGACCTCAGCAACGCAATCGTACAGTCGGCGCATCTTTTGAACGATACCCACATCCCAATTGCAAACATCACACAAGCTAATCCGGGCTACAATACTATGTCTTCAACTGATTCGGAGCCGGACATGAACCTCGGCGCTTTGAAATCACCTTCAATGATACACTCCTGAAGAACACACAAGTCCGTTGCAGCAGGCCGGCATATGGCACTGTCACATACCCTAGCTGTTTTAATGCTCTCAACACTTTCGCTGTTCGACCAAGCCATGTTTATACCGTTGGACAGCGCGATGCCGGCTTGTTTGACATCAACCTACCGTTCCGCCTGATAGGAAGTACTGTTTCCTTCCGTAATCTTTCTTCCAAACCAACCGTCATCACTATGCCCTTCACATTCGTAGCCCATAAAGCTGAATCTGACGTACTCTATGCATGAGTTAGGCGATGGGCTCTGCGCTTTTGATATAGGTATACATTCTTCGCAGACTACTGCTCGCGCGTCCGGAGCTCAGATAACCGCTGCAGCAACCGAGCTTCTGTCTGTTTGCGCATTCAGTAGAAGAGGTAGAGGCGGAGACATATCGGGAGTTGGTGAGTGATCTGTCTTGTACCTCCATCCTGTCTTTACAAGCCAGACCCTGTACCTACCTCCCAGAAATGCCAGAGCTTATGGCAGCGTAGGTGTGTATGGGTCATTGTACATCTCCATGCATAGCTACGACCCAAGTCATATTGAATGCGGAACGGACCAGCGCCCAGGGTACCAGGACGGCTGCAACAAGATGGCACAGGGAATGACTGCTTCGGAAGGAGATCGGACATTTGGGAAAGCCGGCGAAACAGGCGTGCAGCAGGGCTTACCATCTGTGTTCATGACACCCAGTGGGCCTCTCTGAGGTTTCGATACTTTCTGCCAGGGGCTGATCGAGATACAGGTCCAGCAGCATGCTTGGTTGTTGTTCGCGCCTCGGATGGCAATGTGGACACTAGGGACGTCACAAGCTTCTACAAGCTTTGGGAGGCTTTCACTGGGATCCAAGCTTTGTGTGTGAGGTATAATAAGATAGGACATGCTTACGGTCTTGGTAAGCTGGCAGCTCCTCCTCTGTGCGCGCTCGGAAGCGAAAATTGACAGGGAAACTAGGAGCAAGCGGACGTCTTTTCATGGAAGTGGCCCCTTCATAAAAAAGGGGGGTAAGTAGGAGCAATCTTTTCGAGAGAAAGGGCCGAAGCCGTGCCCGAACCGGAACACTGTGCGGTCCGAGCGCCTACCTGACTTGAGATTCTAGGACTCGACGGACCGCACGCAATAATACCCGACCCATTGGTCCAAAGGGATCTTTGAGTAGGTTACAGATATCACGAAAGTACGAGATGGCTCCCAATGGTTCTTTCGTGACCTGTCGAGCATCCCCCAGTCGGTAACATTCATCGCAAGTGCTGTCCCATCAAAATCGTAAAAATACGAACAGTGTCACTCGAAGCAATGATCCAGTGACTGATTAAGGGCTCAATCTTCACAATCGATATTACTTTACACGAATTCTTCACGTTGACCGCAACGTAGCGTTCCTCGAGCTCGAGTCCGAAACATTTCTTGGCGCAACGCAACCCCTCCATTGCGGTACTACTTCACCTGGCCAATCAATTGATTTTCAGCTTTAAGTGCGCGGATGCTTACATTACTTTGATTCATTGTCACCACAACAAAGAGTTTTCGCGCACCAATGTGAAGCCAAGTTTCGTGTATCATTTCCATTGTTTCTCCCTTCAGCATCCCTCTTTGTTATTGCACAATCTCACTCGTAACAATTCTAGCACAAACTCCTTCTTTGAAGAAGGCCTGCCCCCACACCCCATATCCACAGACCTTATGACTTACGAAGGTAACCTGCACAAACAACTATCCCCAGTCATCTTGATTCTTTTAGAACTTCCTCAGTCGGCATAATTTTACTCAATCAGTACAAACCAACAATCGTCTACCAACAGGCCGGATAATGTTCTTTTCCGCACTCACCACCTCGGCGCTGGTCGCCTCCGCCTCTGCGACGAAGCTCTACGTCTCGTCCTACACCGGCATCATCACCACCCTGAACCTTACCAAAACCAACGGCGCCTATCACCTCGCCCAGCTCGAGAGCAACAACGCCTGCCAACCCAACGCCTCGTGGCTGCACCTCGACGCCAAGAACCACAACCTCTACTGCGTCGACGAAGGCATGACATCTCTCAACGGCACCCTCAACTCCTTCAAACTCGACCCCCTCACCGGCGCCCTCTCCCTCATCAACCGCACCACCACCCTCCCAGCCCCCGTCCACTCCAACCTCTATACCTCCCCAAATGGCACCCAGCTCCTCGCCGTCGCGCACTACACCTCCGGCCTGACGACCTACCGCCTCGACCCCCTCACCGCCGCCTTCCGCCCCTCCCAAGTCTTTAACTTCACCCTCGACCACCCGGGCCCCAACCCCGGCCGCCAAGCCGGCTCCCACCCGCACCAAGTCCTCATCGACCCCTCAAACACCTACCTCCTGATCCCCGACCTCGGCGGCGACCTCCTCCGCATCTTCTACATCGACCCATCCACCCTGCTCCTCTCCCCCCGCCCCTCCATCCCCGTAGTCCCCGGCTCCGGGCCCCGCCACGGCGCCTTCACCACGCTGCACCGCGGTTTCGGCTCCATCCCCCAGACGCTCTACTACCTCGTCACCGAGCTCGCCAACACCCTCACGGGCTACCGCGTCAGCTACCTGCCCCAGAACGGCGGCCTGGCCCTCACGGCCTTCACGCACACCTCGACCTACGGGCCCAGCAACGCCACCGTCTTCGCTGGCAATGCCGCCGCTGAGATCATGGTTGCAAAGGACGGCAAGAGCCTGCTGGTGTCGAACCGCAACGCCACGTTCTTCGAGATTGCGAACCCGGATCCCAAGAACGCGACGAGGATCCCATCCGACACGATGGCGGAGTTCAGCATCGGCCCTGACGGGGGGGTCGCATTTGGGGAGCTGACGCCTGCGGGGGGTTCGTATGCCAGGAGTTTCAGTGAGAATCAAGAGGGTGGTTTGGTTGCTGTTGGATTGCAGAATAGTGGGCGGGTAGTCATCTATGAGAGGTGTAAGATGACGGGAAAGATGGGCAAGGATGTGCTGGCGGATTTCGAGGGGTTGGGCGGCGTTACGAATGTGGTTTGGGGGGAGTAGGTTCGAAGTGTTTCTTTCGGATGGAGTTTAGGTGGAAAATTTAAGTGTGTGTGTGTGTGTGTGTGTGTGTGTGTGTATGTGAAAAGCGGTATTACTTGCCGAAAATAGCGATTTGATTCGATGCCCATGTCATACTACCAAGGCGAGGATCTCTGTAGAGCTGTGCAAATCCATGTATCAAGGCACCGTGCATAGCAGGCTTTCTGAACCCCTTTGAAAAAGGATCACGCCGGTTAGTTTTACACGCTACCCTTATACGTCTCTCAATAAGATTATCCCTGTCGCGAACCCCCCCCCCTATTAACCACCATGAACCAAACCTCCCCGTCCCTCTTCTCCCTATCCTTGCTCTATCCACCCTTCCTAAAGCCCTATTCAACACTTCCTAACCCCCCCCCTAAAAGCTCTTCAACTAGGATTTCTTTACAGGAAAAACTTCCGACAATCATCCCGCACCCTATAAAGACTACAATGTCCAACGGCCCGGCGGAATGACCTATTGCTCATGAAATCAACGCCATCAGGAAGGTGCGTGGCTTTCCTAGTAAACGCCACCAATAGTGACGTACCATCCCGCTGCTTCCAAACCGAAGATGTGCCAGTAAGCTCAAAACCTCGCACGCTCTGGCTTTACCCAAGGTCCCTCAATCCTCCAGCAGCAGCGCAAGGTCCTCTGTCTTTCTCGGAAACACCATAGTCCCAAACCTCAGCACGTCTTCTTCCTTCTCTCTCTGAGCCAGCTGCCACTCCACCTTCGCCATCGCAGCTGCCTTCCTCGCCTTCCTCGAGAGCGCGTCATCCTCACCCATGATCCTCCCGCTCAGCTCGGCGAAGGCGTCAAAGCCTCCGACCGTCTCCTCCAGTGCGCCTTGCGCCCACAGCATGACGCCCATGTGAAGACCCTCTACGCTGCACACCTGCTTCCCACCGCTCGTGCCCCTACAGTATAGATTTTCGAGCACGCTGACTGAGATGTCCCCGTACTTGTCTGCTTCACGGGGACACTCCGGATTCGAGTGTGATTGTGGGTGGTGGCAGCTGTAGAAGCGGTGGAGCAGGAAGGCGGCGTGGTAGTACGACAGGCTGTTGGTCCCGAAGACCGCCTGCGCCGTCTGCGCGGTTATGAGGAGTGTCTGCAGGGACTGGTCGAGGTGGTGCTGCAGCCGTTGGGAGGTGGAGAGGATCTTCTTCAGCCAGACGTAGGCGTTTTGTTGGTCCCTGGCTAGATCTTGATCTGACTTCATGGGTTCGGAGGACTGGGTGGCGGGTTTACTGTAGAGGATTTGCCTGATGACGGGTTCCGCTTCTGCGGGCCGATGGAGCTTGTTCAGGATGATGGCGTAGTCGAGGCTTACGTACGTGGCTTCCATGCTGCCGGGGGCGATGGAGATGATCTTCGGGTAGATAGAGAGCAGGCCGTCGAGATCCTGTGCCGCTGCGAGACGGCTCGCTTCGATGAAAAGCTGGGATATTTGCAGGGTTAAGGGGTCGGCTGGCTCGGCGGAGTCGACGGGTAGGGTGCTGTAGGTTGTAAGGAGGTCGGCTTCGGCTGTTCTGTGGTGGCTGTGGTAGACTTTGATGAGGATGCCGAGGCTGCCCCGAATACATTGGACACGGATGGGAGGTGTGACAGATAAAAAGACGTCGCTGAGGTGTTTGGGTTTAAAAGAGAGGCTGTCTGTGGCTGGCTCTGTCATTGAGGGTGAAGTGAGACTATTGTCTTCATGCTTCTCGGTCGTATGCTCATTTACCACCGGTGATTCTAGTTGAGAAAGTCTTTCATTGCCGGGCTTTTGGTCGGTTGGGACTGGATCATGACTTGGTATGCTTAAAGATTCGCATTGCCCCAGTCCATCGCCAACTTCTGGGGTGTGTTTGCTCGTTTCATCTCTGCTGGTGATGGCTTTTGATCCTTGAGTAGCCTGTACATCATTCTGAGCCAAATTCACTTTCACCAACGATCCTGCATCGACCGTCTGAGTCAGAGCCGTGGTCAACGCATGCAGGCTCAGAAGACCACCTTGCTTGACATCATCCTCACTCGGCAATGACATTGCGGCGCTGGCATTTTTGCTAGATGTATTACTTTTTTTCTGGGAGGCGCGCGCGTTCTCCAATGCTTTCTTGGCTAACGGAGTCATCTGCTTCAGCACGTAGCGTAGTACGATCTGATCGTAGGTAATATCAGAGGATATGAATTGCACCGTAATTATTTGGACTTCGATGAGTGCCATCACTGCAACGATGGAAAGATGTTCCTGGTCTTCCAGGTCCTCCTCGACGACTTCCATAACCATTTCAGAATGCTTATGCAACTCGTCCATGGCGCCTAGATTTTGCCATGCAAATCGATAGTGGCTCATGAGCAAAGCAAGGCAATAGTATACTGATCTGCGTTTCTGAATGTCTGCTGGAGAGCTCCTGATTTCGGTCATTTGCTGCATCTGTTCTCGAACGTGCGGAAAGTACACCGTGTCAGCATTCGCGGCTACCGACAGTTGGACAAGCCAGATAGTGACTCTGCCCCTCCAGCGCCATTGATTCTCGACATTCAGGCTTGCACGACTGAGGTAATGCACCAACGGATGTAGGGAGATTGATTTCTTCTCCGCCTCGCTCTTCACACGGATGAGAGAGAAAGATGTGAGCACCTGAATCCCGTCCCGAAATTCTTTTGGACCACTCATGACCTCATCGCGAAAGATAGTAATTCTCTCGTCGGTAGACAGAATGAGACTTTCGAGTACACCCTCCGCGTCCAGAAAGCCCATAAAGCATAATAATTTAGCCGCAGCCATGTTGCGCTCCATAACCGCCTTGAAAGACATGGTGAAGGTCTGAACCACGGATTCTTTATGCATAGAAAAAGCGGGTGATTTGTCCAGCGTGTCCCTTCTATCATCCTGGAATTGCTGTAAGTATTCCTGGAGAGTCCCACCAACAGACTGTACATAAGCACCAGCATGTTCGATAGCAAGAGCAAGGTAGCCAAGTGATTTCGCGATTTCAGCACCCGTGATCTCTTCCATCGGAGCAGGATGGTAAATTGCGGCTCTGCGAAAAAGAAGTGCAACAGCGTCTCCTGCATCCATCTCCCCTATCTCAATGGCTGGTCCAAATCCTGCAGCCTGTCTATTCCGACTTGTGAGTATCACGCTTCCCTTGTTGATTGGTGGTATGACGGTGTGAATGTCTACCTCGTCTAGATTATCCGCATTGTCAATCACCAGAAGCCAGTCCCCCTGCTGGTGATCCGTGAACCAGTCTCTAACAGAGTCGATGGCGGTCTGTTGATCCCCACCAGATGGAAGGGCCAGGTCAAGGTACTTCGCAATCTCTGCATAGGTTTTCCGTAACGTCATATCGCCTGAGGCGGTTACCCAGAATATGGCAGAGTATCTTGATTGGTTTCTATAAGCATAGGTTGCGACCAGTTGAGTCTTACCGGCACCTCCAGGTCCCCAGACGGCCACCCGGTGCTGCTCTTCGTTTGATGCTTGATTTTCGAGATGTTCTTGTAGCCATAGCAACTCTTCCTCTCGCCCGATGAAGTCATTGTTCGAAATATAAGGAATCCGGATATACCGTTTCCCTTTGGTAGCAGGACTTACATCTAACAGAGTGTTAGGCTTGCAATCCTATTCAATTCAAGAAGTGAACAACGATGCTGTACTTCAGAACTCACTATCCAGTGTATTCCCAGTGGTAGGCTTATCACGCTTCTCGTGTTGTTGAATATCAGTAACACATCTTGCAATCACTTTGGCTAATGTCCTATATCCCTCGTCATTTGCACCGCTAAATCGAGCCATTTCCATATGATTCCCCCTAATCGTCTCTACAATTTCCAGAGGATTATCGAGCTTGGAAGAATAGTCACTGACGACCTTGCCACTGAAACCTCTCAATCCTGAAAGTCCCGAACTTTCCTGAAACGAGTATACGCTGAAGTCTTCTAGTTGCACCATTTTCACGAACTCGAAATTTATTCTGTCAAGAAGTTCGTCCTCCACCTCGAGTGACCTTATGAGATGTCTGTTCGTATCTCGCAAAGAAACGTTCGCCAGCCGGGCCAACGTTTCGCCCATGTTGGCTACCTCGCTACCACGATGCGGGACACCCAAGAAGATCACATTTTTTGTGCTTTGGTGCAATTGTCGGTACCTTGGACTGATGTGTGACTTTGACCAGTGAAGACCTTCTTTAACAAGGATACCACCGAGGCTATGTGCAACAAAGATGATCGGTTCACCTTCAACCTCTCGCTCTAGCTTCACCATTAGGTCTTGTGCATGCTGAGTGATATTGTTCTTGTTTGCGCCCTTGATAAAGCCTCCGATGATATCGGCATCGTAGCCATAGGTCAGGATCTTCGCAGTTGGAATGGTTCGCGGAAGCAGGTCTTGTGGCCAGTAAGTCGTCCCAGCATTGGATTGTGCCGATTCATTTTCTGCTCTAACCGATGATGTGGACCTTTTGTGGCTTCGCCAGCTGAAGAGGCGGCTGTTAGACCTTACTTTCTCCCCTTCATCTTCACGCGGGGAAAGTTCCTGCTCCCACGTATGTCGCGGGTGTCCGCGAAGACCGTGGACGAAGACAATACTAAGCAGGATTGATTCTTAGCACTCGATCAGTGACCAGTCTGCTCCAGCACATTTGGGGACAAGGCACTCAAAACGATGATCTATAATAGTAAAAATCGGCTAACACGATCTCGAGAGTGCTTCCAATGCGCAAACAGAGTGTACGTTTTGTCCGCGCAGTATCATGAAACGCACCATAGAGCGAACATACAAGTGGGGACGGAACGTAGCTACTCACTTTGCTACTGGTTTGCAGCGATCCGTTCCACCCGTGGCAAGGACGGAGAATCCCAAACGTTGAACAGTATCACTGCCCATGACTGAGGGCGCGAGCAATAATGCCAGGGAGATTACTTTACATAGCGTTTTCACCACAAGTCCAAATGGCAGATGTTTGACGACGCTCCACGTTGTCCCTCATGTCCTGTCCCTATGAGCGCTCTCACACTATACCCGTCTGCATCTAGCGTTGGACTTGGAGAAAACACCATTTGGACCCAGTCCACGGTCTAGATAATCTACATTAAGGACGGTTGATAATTCTTCAAACGCCACCGTCATCTCATTATGCAGTCTATACAGACAACGCATGTCCATGTAGTCACCGACCCAATCTTGCACACTATTATTTCCCACGAGATTCTCCTCACCTATCTCCATTCGCCATTGGACAAGTAGCCATCTCTCTCCTTCCGTCACTTCCCATCATCTCTGCTACGCCATAGTCCTCTATCAGCCCAGGCACCTCGTGGGAAGTCTGCTGACCGACTCTCCCTCCACTGACTGATCCGAAGCCCATGGATGGTTTTCTCCACAACAACTGCTGCCCGGCCACAGCGGCCTGATCCTGGAAGTCGCGGCTGCGCTTCTTCTCCCTTGCCCAGAGGAGGAGGGAGGCCGCGAGAGCCGTGAGTAAGGGGACACCGAGGCCGACGCCGACGCCTACTCCGACTATGTTAGTCTCGGCGCTATTGTAAGTCATGTTTGGGCAGGTGTTATTATTGCGGGAGACCCCTGTTGCGGGACAAGCGTCGCCACTTGCGCGCGTGGCAGTCGACTTTGCGCCGTCGGCTTTAGCAGTGGAGGCGCTTGCTGAGCTCGTAGGGACTGATGTCGGGCTCAGAGCGAAGCCAGCGGCGAAGGCGGAGCCGTTGTAGATTTGATGAACAGTATTGGTTCCTTGAGGGAAGAAGGAGGTGACGTTGGGATCACTACAGCAACTGGTAGTGTTGCCGCCGCGAGAGCAGCACCATTGATTGTTGCTGCAACGATAGAGGGTATTCGTGTTGGCGTTTCCGTAGTCTAAGGGAGCATCAAAAAAAGTAAGCACATTTACCATAATCAGCTGGAGTACGAATGGAGGGAGGAATCAGGCAGGAGACGGAAAGACCTACCGCCTGGACACTTCTGGAAGCAGTTCGTGGTGCTCCACGAGCTATCTGTACATGCACCAATATTGATGCTCATGTCAAATATCATATAGCAGAGACCAGACGTGAGACAGGCCTCGCCGTTAGCGCAGCATGCGGTACCACCTCCATGCGCAATGGCGCTGGTGTTGCAAGGTGTACAACCATCGGGGACTGTTTTTTGATCGGTATAATAGCATTTCTGGGCAAGGGCAAGGCCGAAGTGGGTGAGGACGACGCCGAAGAGGAGAAGTGTGAGCCTGGAAGGGTGTTGAGGTTGTACCATCGCACCTCCTGCTTGCGAGGCAGGGCTGGTCAGAAACACATATGTTCTGAAGTCATAGACAGGAAAGATGGCCAGTAATCGTGGGAAAAATGTAGAGCAGTCGTGTGAAAGAAAGATATGCGTAGATTTAATCGTAATGTACCAAACGTCAGGCGCATCTGCAGGGGCCAAAAGTTGCCTCATTTGTTTCACTAGTGGGCGCAGCAAGGCGTTGACGTGCGGACAGGTTCCGGACTCATGTAGTGCTTTGAATCTTAATGACTGCAACAATGATACGAACGCATGACGAAGGGTTCAACACTGCCATAACGCCGCTCTGCCTGCGGCTTGGCGATGCTGCAGCGAAAATTAGGTTCGTTGCAATCAGACGAAAATCTTGGGGGCCAAAAGAGGAGGTCTGACAATGTTTGCCTAGGCAAATCTCAGTGTGCGTACTCACCTTTATTCCTAAGAAAAAGATACACGGAATAGTGAGCGCTTGATTGAGTTATTGATGCCGCGAGGCGATGCGTCTGGGATTATAAAACGTTGTGACAATGCCGTAGGTAATTAGGAATTCAACAACAATCGCCTTTGCAAAGCCGAAGACCGTTGTAAGCTGATTTGATCGCGATCATCGGTTTTCCTGCGACATGGGTTCCTGCCATTTAGTTTTTGGCCTTTGGTTCTATTCTGACTCCTTTCATACCCATTCTCGGGACATTGGCTACTAATGTCGTAGAGCCCGAGAAGAACAGGCGCATAGAGATCATGTAGTACGTTATGGAATACGTCGTTATAGAGCGTCTCCGGGGCCAGGCATGGAATCGGGCCCTCTTGATGAACAGAAGGCTCTCCAAAGCGTGCTACTCTACAAAATTTCTTCCATGTACGCCAGATAGGGAAACTTTGAAGGGAAAGCTGTAGAGTTAGCGCAGTAGTTACATCTCGATATAACTTTTGCTTGGGAATGTCGCAATTTCTCATCTCTGAGGTCTCACGAAGAGTAGAAATAGATCCAAGCCGGAATCGAACATGTGCGAGCGATTATTCACTCACTGATTTCTTAGTGCAAATGTCGTGGTACCCTAGAAGCCACGCATGCCGAGCAGTATAGGCGCACATACTCATTGATAAGTTGAAGCTGGTGAACACTGATCGGCAAAAGATTTCCCAGTCGGGTTCCGTTCCCTGCTCGGTGGCATTGACATGAGACCGACGAGGTGAATGGTCTGAAGCCCACAACACCAAAAAAACATAGCCCCAGTGACGTCACCCGCCCGTCTAAGCCTCTCCACGACAAAGTAGCGCACCAACCCCATACTTTACTCGAGGACCCATCCTCCGCACCGCATTACCAACCCACCCTTGCCAAGTTTCGCAACATCCCAAAAGTACCTCACAGCTACCTTAACAAACCACCCGACTCTCTTCTCCTCCAGCTCGTGCAGCCCATCGCCGTAACTCCTCCCTCCCTCACCCTTCCACCTCCACACCATGGACCCCACCAAAGATAAGAAATCTAAATGGCGCCTCCCCGGCCTCTCCAAACCCTCTCCCTCTCACACTCCCTCCGACGCCAGCGATCCCTCCCGCAATTCCACCCACGATAGCACTTACAGCTCCACGCCGAGCCTGACGGGGAGCGATGCAAGCCGCGCGCCCCACGGGCAGCCCATCAGCCAGGAGACGTACCGCAACGATCAGGGACAGACCGTCACGACCACAACCACAAGTAAGTAGTTTTGGGAGCGCTGAAATCCCATTCTAGCAATGCTGACTCCGAAATCAGCAACTACCACTACCGTCGTAACCTCCGGCCCGGAGGGACACACGAGCGTGACGCAGCATGACCCCGGCGCGTCCTCCACCACGACAAATAGTATGGAATCATTGAAGGACAGGATCTCTGAGAAATTCAGGGGAGGCACAAACGCAAACGAGAGAGGCGGATACAGAGACGAAGGCAGTGGAATGTCGCACTCAGCGCCACAAGTACCCGTGAAGAGCAGTATGCGCGAGCGGAGCCCCAACCCGCAATCGCCAAGGAGCCCGACGGGGGGATCCAACTTCAGCTATCCGAGTCGTACGCCGCCGCCCCAGGGGCAGGGCTATGCGCCGCCTGGAATGGGTCCTACAGCTGTGGCTGGAAACGCGGGTGCGAATGGGAGATCAGGAGGGGGGACGTTGCAGGGGTTGAAGAGCGCGGCTGTGGGGTTGCATGTGAGTGCTCTGTCTTCTTCTCTCTGTCCGCAGGGGTGCGATCCACCCCCTCCTCCTCCGCCCAACCCACTAGTCCCCACCCCACCAACATGTTCTAATCATACTGACCCAACTCCACAGGGCGTCGGCGAAACCCTCCGTGGCACAGTCAACAGCTCCGTCGACCGCCGCTTCAAAGCCTCCCCTGAAGCCATAGCAGCGCACGAATCGGTTGTGAGGGCGGGGCAGGAGGAGATGAATAGTGGGCGATTGCATCACAAGGAAGCACAGGTAGCGGGGCAGGCGGGTGGGCAGGTGGGGCACACGGGGGCGAAGGGGGGGATATTGAAGAGTACCGGGAGGGATGCTAGTGGGCGGTTGAGGGTTGTGAATGAATGATTGGGCATGCCCATGCCATAGGGAGAAGATGCAGGAGATGGTCATTTGGCTAAATGCATGCGGGGACTTTCCATGGATCTTGAGGGCACAAGAGGTGCATGGCGTTCGGAGGCGATGGGCGGAGCCATACGATATCCCTTTGGACAGAATCGACACCAAAAACAACCCAGCAGATGTTTACAATTGGTGCCTTCCTAGACCAGCTCTGCAAAAGCACTGGGTGTGCAGCGGCATGGCGTATTTTGGGCCATGAATGGGCGGAGTCATGCGGAATCCCTATCCCTTTCATCCTTTTCATCCTTTCCTTCTCTCTCTCTCTCTCTCTCTCTCTCTCTCTCTCTCTCTCTCTCTCTCTCTCTCTCTCTCTCTCTATCTCTCTCTCTCTGTCTCTA
>JAABUS010003294.1_pt1 | contig 26704 bp, 35 predicted proteins | sample 5560161 | NCBI WGS metagenome assembly JAABUS01 (sample SAMN10711885, study PRJNA513376) | rock metagenome | isolation source: Antarctica rocks | place: Antarctica: Victoria Land, Trio Nunatak nord | collected 2016-01-04
ACAACTGCACAGACAGACTGAAAACTAATGAACACAACAGTCATCAGAGGTAAGCTCCTCATGACCGGCAGAGCTGACACCGTGCCCCTGCAGCAGCTTCCAGGTCAGCTGCTTGCATTAGTCACCGTGCTGATGCCAACAGCAGCACAACTGCGCGGACAGATTGAAAACTAATGAACACAAAAGTCATCAGAGGCAAGCTCCTCATGACCGGCAGAGCTGAAGCCATGCCCCTGCAGCAGCTTCCAGGTCAGCTTCATGCATTAGTCACCGTGCTGATGCCAACAGCAGCACAACTGCACAGACAGACTGAAAACTAATGAAAACAACAGTCATCAGAGATCACCGACACCGTCCCCCTGCAGCAGCTTCCAGGTTAGCTTCATGCATTACTCACTGTGCTAATGCCAACAGCAGCACAACTGCACAGACCTACTCGCGTTGCATCAGTCAGTGTGCTGATGCCAACAGCACCACAACTGCACAGACAGACTGATGAGCATGACAAGCCTTTGGTGACTGGCTGGGCTGTGACATTGCACCTGCAGCAGCTTCTAGATAAGCTTCTTGCATTACTCACTGTGCTGGTGATGCCACCAGCAAAAACGCACAGACAGACTGATGGGGAACAATTGGTCAGGGCCATTTTCGAGGGCCCCCCCAGAGGTCCACCCAGCCTTTGGTATAAGCTGCTATGTGTCAGGATGTGACGCAGCAGGTCACGGGTTCAAGCCTCAGTGGTAACATGCTGATTTCTCAGGCTTCCGTGTCGGGTAGTGGGCAGAGGTTTTCTGCCTCGCAATTGCATCTATGGCACTCGCCTTGTCAGCGCACACCCCTTGGGTGCAATTAGTGTCTCATGTTAGTGCATGTTGGCTCACAGGACTAGGGTTTAGGCACACCTAGTAGGTACCTGGCAAAAACGATTAGCTGGAACGCCTGAAAATTATTATTATTATTATTTTCGAGGGGAATTAGTGGGCGCCTGCAGCAGCTTTAAGGCTGTCTCTTGTTCAATCACTGTGCTGATGCTGACAAGATGCAAGCTGATGACTAAAGCATTGCTTGTCTTCCCCTGCAAGCTTGAATGCATGTCTAAGTCGCAACATCCCTTCTGACCCTGCATGTGCAGCACACGTGCACAGACACAGCTGATACAGACACATATCCCCAACTCATGTTACGCATCGAAAACACCGCATTTGACTTTTTGGCTCTACATGCAAGAGCCCACTGGCAAGTCTGCTGGCAGCTTCTTGACCCAGCATCAGTCATGCATCACCTGCAGTTTGATGACAGTAACTGATATTCTGATCATGTCATCTGCAGAGGCTGAGAGCGTGGAAACAGCCCCTGGAGGGCAGCCCCAGGGGCCCTTTGAGGTGTGTCTGCAGTACAGTGGACCTGCAGTGCTGCTGTGGTTGTGGAGCAACGCACACAGCAGTGAGGACACCGGACTCAAGGCTCAGCCCATCAAGCACACTGCTGGCAATACTGGTCAGTCTACCAGCCATCTCTTTGCAATCGTGCTTAGTTAAGCTGCTTGTGCATCACAGACTTGGCTTGTTTGTAAACCAGCACAGCGGTTAAGACGATCCTAAAGCTCAGTTTGTCAGGGACACTGCTGGTGACATCAGACGTACAGACTGACAGACAAACGCATGGCATGTCAGATTGTAGGCTTGGTTGTGTACCAGGTTGCTGGTGCAAACGCAGTCTGTTATGCATGCAACCACACACGCACACCAGGCAGCACTAGCAATTTTTTATTGTGCATGGACAAGGAGCCCGTCTCCTTGTTTGCAACCCTCAACTGGTCACCTGTAGGCCAAATCAATTGTAATGGTGCAATTTATGTGACCAGGAAACATCATAAGAAAAGAGTGAAATCATTGAGTCAGGGTGGTTTGCAGGAGCTGTGCTGATGGTGTGTCCCCCGGTTCCCGCCATTCTCAACTTGGATCAGTCAGACCAAGAGCAGGATGAGTCAGAGACTGATGAGTCAGGGAATCTAGATGAAGCTGAAGATACCAGGTCAGCATGCCTTTCGCATGTCAGAGCAATGCAATGTAATTTTGCCATTCAGCACTGCATTGCAGGCATGTGATATGTCTGATGATCCACAAGTGGCAGATGATGGTACATGGCAGAATCAAAGGTTAGCTTAGGGAGGCAAGGCAGCAAAAGGTTGGTGTTGCGGTGCAGGGGTGCGTGGGAGAGTTCAGGGGAGGTTAGGGACCAGGCGAGCAAGCAGCGGCAGATGATGGCAGATGGCAACCTGCGAGGATTCTGGAGCAAGCAAGGCCGCTTCAGGCTCAAGAAGTATGCTGACACACCTTGCTTCTACCTGTGTTCATGACTTGTTTCCTGATCAAGAAGGAGTTCCCAATGCACTCACCAGCGATTTCAGCGATGCTGTCGTGTGCAGTGTGTACACAGTTATTTCAGCTGCACTTGCTGTTCAGACTTTTTATGAAGGGCCATACTAACCCTTATGTAGGGTTTCACTGTAAGTCATTTGAGTTTCTGATGATCATGCATCTCTGATGAGGAGACTCATCAGTAGACTGAATTGTGGATTGCACGTAATGGATAGGAAGGTCTCTGTACTGTATAAACATTGGCTGTTGAACCACCCAGCATGCCCGAGCCTCATCCTAAAGACCCCAATTGTCCAAGCGCGCCCACTGTTGTTGCCTGGGGTCTGAGTGCAAGTTTGCACTTGATCAGGGTCTCCATTAACCCAAGACAAGGAGTAAGTTTGGCCTTGTGACATGCAGGTTGAGAGGGGTATCAGGCACATGTGAGATGGTGGCTCCCTCATCAGCAGCCCAGACCAGCACCAGCCGCCTCAAAGTTGTTGGGGTCACCCAGCTGGAATGATTTGCACAAGTAGTGTCAGCAGCTCTGTACTCAAGACTGGTCACTAGCTAGTTACTTAACTTGGTGTTTGGGCATGCAGCAAGCATTTGTGGGCGCATGTAGGTAGCTGTGCAAGCTGCCTCAAGATATAGCACACGTGTAGAACAAGGTTGGCATGAAAACTGGGCCTTTGGCGCTTGACGCTTAACTGGCGTTCAGACAAAGTTTTGGTCATAGCGTGGTGTTTGCTTGCACAACTGTGCCCCTCTGTAGTGACTGGCTAGTTTAGGTGTTGCTGCTGCACCTGCATGACAAAACAGTAAGCTCGTGCTGCTGAGTAGACATTCCCGAATAGCCGCAATAAGTTAGGTCGTTTGGTCAAAGCTTGTTTGTTGCGTGGCTATATCTCTGTATTTTTCGCATGTGTCTGTGCAACTTTACACAGGTCACACGTGTAGCATCTCAAAGATGTGTGACCATTGCGACAGCATGAAATGAAGCGCAAGGCAGGTACTTGGCTGCAGCTCAATATGCTGTCTTGAAGCAAGGGCGGTATTGCAGTTGTGTACCAGGACAGACTCATTTCAACACTGTTTTACACACTGTTGTTGCTGTTTGCACACACCTGTTTCACACCGCTAACAGGCCGCTGGACTCTGTGCATTAGCAATGGCTGAAGGCGGGACATTGACACACGAACACAGTCATGATAGACACATATGATCCAATTATGACTAAACAGTACATAAATGACTCCACTGAGCGGGCACTGGTCATCGGGTAGCAATGAGGGCAACGTCGCACGGTTTGGGCACATACCACCTTTGGTAGAACGAAACTACACAGCGGTGCCAACTCACGGAGGACCGGCACGGGTTGGACAAAGTCTGCGCAAGCGCTTCAAGCTATTGGATTGGTGTGCATACTTGTGTTCACAGCGCCTTTTGAGATACACGCTGCACGTCTGCGTCGTATGTCAGAGTGCCGGAAGGACGAGCAAACAGCTTCCTCAAATTTCGTGCAACTGCAGCAGGTCAAGGTCGTTACTCTTCTTAGCAACGGTAAGCCACAACGTGCAGTCAGACAAGTTTGCTTTGACAGGCAACCTTGTGTATTTGGTCTCACAACTGACTGTGAGCAGGTCTGCTCCTGCTATGACTTGCTATGACTTCTTGCCTTTCCCAGTGACACACAGCTAGCACAGAACCCTTTATTATATCTCTATCAGATGCAAACGACGGGTATGTCCATACAGAATGGCGCAGCAAGACCGTCATGATGCCCAAGCCAGGGTGGATCAGCTACGGCAGCAGCGCAATGAGGCCTACGATGCATGGAGGGCCAACCCGTTGGGTGATGCTCAGAAGGCATGCTTTCAGGGCCTGGAGGTTTCACTTCACACTGCAGAGAGAATTCTGGAAAAGTTAACACCAGCTGCAAGCACCTCAGGTCGGCACCTCTGGCTTGCGTTTCCTTCAACAAACAACTTTGCATACTGTTGTGCGAGTTAACACATCAGTCAGCATGAGACTTTTGAAGTTCATCTAGCTACCTGCATCTCATAAGGCTGAGGACATTTGATGCAGCTTCTCAGCATCATCTGCGGCTCAGGTCCGTTACTGATCTCACGGCATATCCAGGAGGCATTGTCACACAGGTGTCCGCAAGTCAGGCGCAAAGCTTGTATCCAACCTCCTACATTTCATTGTGGCTTGAGATGAAGCTGTTGGTCTCTCAGCATATCAAGTTACTCGTTGCCACGTAGCCCAAAAATTCTCAGCATATCAAGTTACTCGTTGCCACGTAGCCCAAACGTTCTCAGCGAATACAATGCACCTCTCAGCCTCTTCTGTGACTTGAGGGTTTGTCGCTGATCTCACGGATCATCCAGAAGGCATTGCCACATGATTGTTTGCATGTCAAGTGCACAAGCAGGGTTCAGCCTCTGCCCTGCTTGTGAGCATATATAGTGCACCTCTTGGCCTTGTCTGTGGTTTGAAAGTCGGTAACAAAGTACTCATAATGCATTGGGGCACAGCAGTAGAGCACAATCACCGCCTTGACTCAGCTCTTGCCGTGACTTCAACACATACTGAGCTGTCAGAGCATTTTCAACAATTTCTCAGGCTTTGTTCAAGATCTTGGACATGCCTTCTCAACGGCTTTTGAAACTACATGCCTGTTATGTGAACAGTACCACTTGGATGCATGTGGCAATTTGTTCTCACTTGACAATAGAGAGGCACCAGCACATGGCTCTTGCAGGTGCAGCTGCAGGTCAGAGGGCCTCTTCTGTAGCCAATCCTGGTGAAGGTACGGGTGGCACAACATGTGTATCAGGAATTCAGCAACTGTGCATACAAGGTTAGAGGACATACAGACTGCCTGTGTGGCTTGTTGGTAAATTGTCATGTTTTGGCCATTCAAGTGGTGTATGGCCCTTCAATGAGCTTGAGACGTAACTTGTTCAAGATCCGCATCATCGTTGAGCAATCCTGCGTGCCAGCAAACACTGCTGACAGATTTGGCAGTGGCTTGGACTGGTTTTTTCACATGTTTGCAGGTCATGCTGAATTTCTGAGCATTGCTAAATGGCTGCGCAGACCTAGAACTAGTGGACGCTGAGACAGATGAAGTACCTGTCAGATCTATGAAGGTGATAAGGACTCGTCAGGGTCAGCTGTTTCTGGACGGCATCAAGGAGGAGTTGGCCAGCAGTGGGCAAATGCTGGTGAGCATCAATGATGATGGTTTTCCTGCGTACTATAAAGGGTGTACTTGCAAGACATTCCTTACAACTCCTGTCCGGCTCTGCGCAGTGCCCAAGCCAGGTATGGATACGATGCGTGGCTCAGGGGTGTGTGTGCGCGCCCCAAAACTGTCAATATATTTAGGCTCTCAAGTACAGGATGTTGGTCTGCATTCTGCATACATGCAAAATGTGCAACACCCTTGACTTGACAGATGTATTCTGCAGCTGTCCATGTGCAACAATGCAACAAAAGTCTGCTTCAGGGCTGCCTTATAGTTGCACAACTTATTTGGTTTTGACTGCAGCCTACTTGGTTGCAGGTGTCACGTCCAAGCAAGCGGTAGCCTATCCTACTCAACAGTCTTTTCAAAGCAGATATGACAGGCAATTGTGGGTTGATCTGTTTGTGCTGAAATGGTTGCAGTGGAGGTTTATCACTTCAAGGTCAAGGACCTCATCTTCAGAGTCCTTGATACTACTGGTGAGAGTCTGTGCTTTGGTGCCAGAAGCTCCACCTATGCGCCCCACAAAACACTCTGTTGTGTACAGGTGCTAAAGCAGCTACCATTCTTATAGAACACATCACCAAACATCCTCAGAAGACTGTTGTAGCGTGGCCAGTTGTTGAATCACAGAGGGGGAATCCAATATGGCAACCACCCTCAATCACACCCTCTATCTGCTCCGCCTTGCATCCTGCCTTTCCTTCCTTGCAATTGCATGTGAATTCAGCAAACATTATGCTGCTCTTTGTCCCAATGAATACCAAGAGACATCCTGCAATTGATCATTGCACCCAACCGGACTCCAGACACACAGGTGTCAGTTCTGAAGGTAGTTTGCTCCCATTGCTGCATGGGTATGGTGTACGTGGCACATGACAGACGTTTCCAGAATGATTGAGCCTACACATCCAACACTGACAGGCCAGTATTGCACAAGAAGAGAAGTGGTGTCTGCATGATGTCGACTTCAAACAGAAATGTCAGACTGCCTTCTGACTGACAAGGTAGTCACAGCAATGCCAGTAGCAGTATAGCTTTCCTGGACTCAGCAGCTGCATTGAGAAACGCCTTCAATAGTGTTCTGATTGGAATTGCTGAGTTCAGCAAAGCTATACTGTTACTGACATTCCTTTGAATACTTTCCAGTCAGTAACTCCACAAAGTATCATCATTTGAGATAGTGATCAATTTTACGAGCAGTTGCTGTACAGTCACAATCCTAGCTTGGCTCCATCAAGAATGCTTCAAGGTAATGAAGCTTTCCTGGTGCTAGAATGTCAAGCTGGCTTGAGACCACATAATGCCAAACTACACAACCTGATTTCTCCCTCTTGAGTCCAGACAAATGCAGCCACTAAACCACAGCACTCAGCATAGTTTGTATTACACTCAGATCACGCATATTTGACCTCATGTTGGGAGGATTGTGTGCGGTGCAACGTGCACATACAAGCATGCGGTCGAGATGGCTCACAAAATTGTTGAACATAATGCAATCAAGGACTAAGCTTGCGCTCCTTGTCTCCCAGACCATTGGCATGCTCAACAGCCTTCTTGGCTTCATCCTTGACACTCACAGGCTTGGGCAGAGCGAGCTGTTTCTCATGCTCTGCAAAGTAGTCATTGATCTTGCTGGACTGATCATCCGTATACTCATGATCTTTGCGGAACTGTGTGAAAGTGCTCCTCTGCTTCTGCAGTTCTGCCTACAGCATGCAAACCCACTGTCTCTGAAGGCTCAACAGCTGCATGATAGGCCTGAAGACCATGGCTGTCTTGCTAGTGCTTGTCCTGGCACATCCGGTCACACGATCAGTCACTGTAGGGCACTACACAGCAGCAGGGCAGTAGATGATCACATGCATGCAAGACAGACCAGTGCTCTGTAGGCTCACACACCTTAGTCTTCTCGTGAGCAGCCTCACTGCCCTCTGCGCGCTTCTCAGCAGCCTTCGCCACTTCTTCCTGAGATGCCAGCTGCTGAGCCAGATGAGCCAGCTGCCTCTGGTGCTTGTGCTCAAGCTGGGCGATAGCATGCAACTGATGGTGACTACTGGGCGCCACCTATCGGCAACACAATCTTCATAAAGAAGTTGCAAAAACTGCTGCACTTGTCTGAAACAGTATGCAGACACCTACAGGTGCTGACTTGCATGTCTCTGCTTCATCACAGCTTCCTGAGTGCGTGATGACATCAGAGAGGTGCCACACACAAGAGGTGCAGGTCATAGCAAATGGACTTTACATACCAACTGCAGAATGGCAGGTTGTGAAGGTAAATCTGTGCACTGAAGCAGATGAGAAGGGCTCAAAAGCCAAGGAGTGTCACCTGAGGCTTCTTGAGGTACAGCTGCCGGCTCAGCTTCTCCACCTCCTGCCTGGAAGCCTCCTGCAGCTTCTGCAGCTGCTTCTCCAGGGCTTCTACACGCTGCCCCTGCCGCCACAGGGCTGCAGCATGCTGGCTGATGAGGGCTTGGCGGTCTGCCTCACCATTAGTCAAGGCGCCTTCTGCCTGCCTCAATTCTGCAGCCAGCCTCTTCTCTCGTTCCTGAGTCAAGCCATGACAAATTGCAGACCAGCAGCTGCAAGGGTATTACAGTTGAACCTGCAAGCAAAGGAGATCAGACAACAGCACAGGGAACTGAGTGAGGGAAACCCGAGGCAGTACTGCAGTGCCAATCAAAACCCCCACGGCAGCTCAGCAACACACCAAGAAGGGTTGCACAACGTCACACACAACCGCATAAACTGCCTGAGAGAGGGACAAGACAACTGCTCGACTGCCAGGTCAGAGATGGTGAGGGTTGCCAGGGATGAGCATACCTCAGCAGCACGCCGAGCCTTGAAGGCTGCTTCCCTCTGCTGGTGAGCGTTCCTGCTGTTCTTGAGGGCCAGCTCCAATTGCCCCTGCCCCTGGGTAGCCTTTGCACACTCAGCCAGGGCAGTCTCCAGCTGGCCTCCAAGGCTGTTGACTTTACTCTGCAACTGCTTCTCTGCCTCAGCAGTCCTGGACTGCAGATCTTGCAACTCCTGCTGGAGCGCTGAAAATTCCGCCTGCATGACATGGAACATGCATTGATGATTGCATTCCTGACATCTGAGCCAGAAGATTGTGGCCAAGCTCACAGGCACAACCGAGATGGATGCCTCTGCAAGTGATAGCAAAGTGAGGCATGCTGTACATGTCTACCAAATCCGGATTGTTTAGAAACGCTAGCTTTATGGTTGATAGACACAAGCAGCTAGGGGGCAAGGTCCAAGTACTCACATTGCGCATCTGCAGCTTTCTGAGAGAATCACTGTTCCTGCCTTTTGCTTCTGCTAAAGCCATTTTCTTTTCTGCTGCCTCTGCCTGGCCTTTTGCTTCAGTCAAATGCTTTTCCAGGTCTGCCTCCCTCTTCAGAGCCTACGACGCACTACAGCCTGAGTTGCCAGATTAGCCAGCATCAGGTGACACTTTCAACTTTGCAGACAGTCGGTATCAATGGACACTAAGCCACGCTGCAGCCAATGCGAGCTTTGCCAAGCCAGCTTGCTGCACAGCTCAACGTACATATTGCATGTAAATGTCATTGAAAGATACAGCAAGCACAGCGCAGGGACATGCAACTATCTTGTAACACATGCGTTTCTTTTGCAACACGTGGTGACATTGTACATAGTGTGCCTGACCTGATTGTATAGCTGGTCCATCTCAGATTTGATGCCTTTGCCTTTGGCAACCTTAGCCATACTGTCCTTTAGTGCTCCGGCCATTCGGCATGACGCCTGCTGAGCGTCTTTGATAGCTGCCCTGGCTTTGCATTGCTGTGGCACAAGAAGCAACAAGCATTTAGCATCATGACAGGACTTGCATAAGCGGCGGAATGTATGGAATGCTGTGCCACATCATGCAAAGGAGGGGCTTATAGTGTGTATGCTGTTTGTCGGTGTGTTTCAGTATACATGATATTGCTTGAAGTCTGTAATACCATATTGGTAGTGGACTATGAGACTCGGGGGAATGCGTGAAGGCCTTGGGAAAAGAGGCTGAGCGGTCTGACCTGCTCATCCAAATGCGCAATTGCATCCTCAAGCGCATAGTTGCGAGGGAAGCAAGTGGTATGATCCCCTGGCAGTGGGTATCTGCAAGTAGGGCAGCTCCTGGATTGCAATGGAGACTGACATACGAGACCTGCAAAACGCACGTTCACATTCGTCTTAGAAGTTCAGGTCGTGCAAAAACTAAAATAGTTTCATTGACTGCTCTTACACAGACATCCCGAGCAAACAGTATGGCCACAAGGCAGAGTCCGAGGCTGCCTGGCCGGGGCCTGAGGATCGTAAACATCCCAGCATACACAACAGCATGGTTGCATCGCCATTTCGGGTCGATCGTAGCGATTGTACATTGCCGCAGAGGCAAATCTGGAGGCAGGTCAAACTTTGACGAGCCAAGTTTGGGATCCCGTGCAGCGTCCCCAAGACAAACATGCTAACGATGATCATCGGATTCACGCTAACGCACCTTTGTAGTGGGATTTCTGATCAAGCTGATGTTGCGCACCAGCGGTGTCTGCTCAGCATGAGCGTCAAGCCGCCTAGGCAGGCCAGCAAAGTGACCAGTACTGACGAGCCCCGGCATCTCTTTCTAATTGTACATGCATGTCACTGATTTCATGAGACACATGTACAAGCCTCCAATGATTTATCTTTGAGGTGCAACTGCTGCTTACCTGACGACATGTGCTGCCCTGGGCCTATGCCTGCTATGCCTGTTAAGTTGCTTCTTGTCTTGGGACAAGTGCAGGATGCAGGCATTGCTGATGTGTGCATGTATATTGGCACACGAATCACACGCGTCTGTGAGCTAAGCTGCATAGGCAAATATATATAATCTACACCATGTCACAGCGATGCATACGAGCTTCACACTAACGGAACGAACAGGCCAGCAAGGACATGGGGAAATTTTGAGGCCGAAATTGGTGCTAATTTCGCTGAATGAGCAGCCGAGATCCAAACAGCAGCGACAGCTCGCACGCAAGTCATCGAGCAAGAAACACCGCGTCATGCACACGCCAATCTTCTCAAGGCAAAGTGTTGCAAGCGGTATTCCTAACACAGCCATTGTAGCGCTGTACAAGCCTCACGAGCAGTCGGCATGCAATCCTCGACGAGGCGAGCAAGCACACGCAAGACTGAGCGACACGACGTCGGGCTTTGAACTGAATCATCAGACAGGCTTTAAAACCATTGTTTGAAGTCACCACATGTAAGCTTCTATCTTCCAGTCAGCCAAAGCACGTTGACCAACACAATGCATGCTAGGGTAAACGCGAGTAGTTGCGCACCTCCAGGACCGTCTGTGCGGCCTGACAACAGCATTGTGGCAATTGCAGGCTGTCCGTAAAACAGTGAGCCGATTGTACACCTCTTTGCAGCAACATTCCACCGCAGGGTCTGTACATGGGCAGCAAAAAGAAGAAAGGCAGTGCAAACAAATCTCAGACACCTTCAACACCACACCACATCCCTCTGCTACAAGTTGATGATGTGCCTCAACACGTGCTGCAAAGCCTAGGTCAGATCTTTCAGGAACATGATGGGCTGTTTGTAAGAGGCCGTGTTTTCCATGTGTCACTACAGGCACGTGAGGCAAACAGGCATTTCAGTATGACACCCATGGAGTTGCATGCAGGAGCCCCATTGCTTGTGGCTGAGCAGACTGCACAGCCTTCTCAAGTGTATGCAGCATCAGCTGTGCTGAGTGCATGCCCAGAGCAGCTTTCTACGGGTGCATTACCCAGGCATGAGGTCTGCTTGGTGAGTTCTTCACCCTGCTTACTGCCATTTGGAGACTGCGTTTTTGCATCCTCGACAGTCTCACACAATGCCCAGGCTGCACACATCTGTGGAATTGGTCTCAAAATTGTACATTCCCCATAGGTCGGGGTCCACAGGAGGGCTGCTAATAATGCTGCAGACACACCACCATCACCACTCCCTGTGACAGTGCTCACTTTTGACCAGTCTGACCGGCGTGACAGGCAGTCCTTACTGCAGTCACCATCTTTGCCACAGCAGCTGTTGTCATTGTGGGAGTGGTACAGCAGACAGCAAGGCTGGTCACTGTCTATGGCACCATTGCCAAGTCTTGGAAGCTATGTTTGGCCAGCAAGGGTGCAGCCTGATGCGGCACTTGCACCTGGCACCTGTTGCATGTTTGGCAACCTCATCAAAGGCCTTCATAGTCTTGGGCAGGACTGCTGTCTGGGACTGTACAAGGCAAGCCAGCCAGTGGCTTTGCAAGCAGGCGGTCAGAAGCAAGGTAGCAAGCAGATTGTCTACATGCGCTTGATGCTGGACCAAAATACAGGTGAGAGACTATAATGCAAGCCAAGATCACTCCATGCATGTCAGCTTGCATGAGGCACAAGCTGCTGAGCAAGTGTCACAGCCTGGGGGGTTGTGGTCATGTTAGTTCTTTGCTCTTTGCCTAGCAGCACACAGCTGCTCTTCAATCGGGTCAGATTCAGGTCACATGTTGCAGGCCAGCCTGATGCGTACAAAAGGTTTCTGCGGGATACAGACAAAGCTGACTGGTCATTGGCTTGTCCTGTGTCATGCAGCATACATTGTATCAATGTCATGTTGCAGTGCATTTCTTGTATGCATGTACTGCAACAGTTGTTTTGACAAAGATGAAATGCATGTTTGCCATCCAGCAGCTCACACAGTATGCATCTGGCAGTATACAACAATTTTGCCTGCAGGTCTGCCTGCTGTTGTTATTCAAGCGTCTCCAGCCAAGGCAGCCACCAAAGCCACCTCCCCGGCGTCCAGCTGGGCATTGCGTGCGTTGAAGCAGAACAGCTCCAAGCAGACACACATGCTTGAGTCCCTACTCATGCAGCACCTGCAAAAGCAATTGCTACTAACAGGCAACCCAATCATTGTGCCGGTTTTGGGACATTGCTGTGTCTTCAGGTCAGTACACATCACAGCACTGCCTGTCAGCTCGATCATGCCTACTGGTCTGAGTGCATGTTTCCTGACCTTTGCAACGCTGCAATAGAACAAATTGCAAATCCAACAACTCTGCCAACTTCATGCATGTTCTCTGTGGATTGATTTGGCAAGGATTTGGCCTGATCAGATGTCCAATGCTTGCAAAAGGCCTGTGTTGCTTTGTCATTTGGTCGCGACAGCAACAGACATGTCGCATTTTGCGTGAACAATGTCGATGCTGGTTTGCCTGCCTAGTGTGTATGCACCTGCTTGCTGATTGCTTATACTTGCAAAGGGTCAAGTCAGCTCTCATCTGCAGCCTCTCATCACTACACCCTTGACCCCAGCAGTCATCGTGACACCTTCTTTTTGAGCGTATCATTATGCAATTGTGCTAAAAGTCATTTGCATGCATGCTTGTTGTCACTAGCATGCATGCAAATCCTGCTCTGAAACAGCTCTCTTGGTTCAGGGTGGAACGCATCGTTTCAGATGCTGCTGAGAATGTAGCCACAGTTGTTGATGAGAAGACAGAGGTGCATGTGCTGCAGCCCGATGAGGCCCTGCCCCAACAAGCCCTGTCTGCCCCTCCCAAAGCAGCATCACAGGTCAGATCTGTAGCAACTGCGTTCATGGCTGATGCCATGGTACTTGACATGACTAAGTAAGGCTTTTGTCACTATTTTTACTGAGCAGCAGACAATGTTGTGATGCCCTGTCTACCTTTGAAGGCTAATTCTTGTTTGTATATTGCCATTGTGAGTTGACAACATCCTGGACTATAGGCAAAAGAGACATCCGCCCCACCTGAGAGAGACATTGTTGCGGAGGCGCGTGCAGCAGCCGCAGCCAGTGATGAAGAAGAGGGTATGGAGGGAGCAGCTGCTCGAGCAGCGGCAAGGGCAGCTTCCCTGGGCCTGGCAGCTGCTTCCACTGGCTATGCATCTCTGGGAGGTGTCGATGATCATGTGAGTGCTGACACCTACTTGTAAAGAGGTGCTCAAGCTCATTGGCTAATCAGTCATAGAATGACAGTCATAGAATGCATGCAGCTCCTGACCATCATTGTCTGCAAGTCATCACATGCAGTGCGTCAGTCACAGGAGTGTCAGATTGACTGCAAGGCTGGAACTGTGTGTTTCAGACCTGTCAATGCTTGGATGCATGGGCATTGTGACAAAGGCTTGCGATAAGTGTGTTGTGAAGCTGCTTCGCAAGTTGCTCTCTGCTTTGTGTAAGCTGGGGTGTCGGCCTCTGCTAAAAGTGCACTCACTGTGCTGTTATGCTGCATAGTTGTTACTTCATTGAAGTCTGATGCAAAACACTGTGGGCCAGGCTTTGTTGTTGACAGCATGTTGACCCCAGCTTGAGTGCGCTGCAGGTGAAAGCCCTGCGCCAGCTGGTCACTCTGCCTCTCAAGTTCCCTCACCTCTTTGCACGCTACAACATGCGCCCCCCAAGAGGGGTACTGCTGTGGGGTCCCCCAGGCACTGGCAAGACCTGCCTAGCTCGGGGAGCCGCTGCAGAAGTTGGGGTGCCATTGTTTGTCATCAATGGCCCGGACGTTGTGTCTGAGTTCTATGGGGAGAGTGAAGCTAGCCTTCAAGGCAAGCCTACTTCTTGCTAATGCACACTTGAATTGCGAAACATAGCTTGCATGCGCTTTTGCATTCAGTCCATAGGCTCTGATGTGTCTTACATGCGCCAGAGGAATACATCTTGCCAGCTGTCGATTGCCATTCACGCAGCATCACACTTGTCGCTGATGCAGATGGCTTCTAGCATACTCAAAGCTGCAGCGCAGGTGACAGGAGACTGTTGAACTGCAATCCATTGCTGTCATAGCTAGCAGCCATGCTTGACGCAGAGTGGTGATGCAGGTATCTTCACTGCAGCACGTGCCCTGGCCCCATCTGTCATTTTCATTGATGAGCTGGATGCGCTGGCCCCAGCCAGGGGTGGAGGAGACAGTGAGGGGGGCGGGGGCATGGCTCCAGAGCCCGCTGCTGAGATGTCTGGCCGCATTGTGACGAGCCTGCTGACGGCCATGGATGGCATCAACTGTCACTCTGCCTCTGCTGGTAGGCCACTTGTACTACTTGCTGCTCTTGACTTGTCAGTCTCATGGACATGCCAGCAGTGAAGACAGACATATATGCGTGTGCTTATATATATATGTTTTCATTTGCGTACACATCAATACATGGGATGTTGGTTGTGGTGTATACATGGCGCTCTTTTGACAGTACCTCTGCTGTTACCTCATGCAGCGCCTGGTGCTCAAGACAGACCAGTTATGACAGTGCGACAAGCAATTAGCATAGATCGACAAGGCCTACTCTTGCACAGCAGGGACAGACCTTGCTGATGCAAATTGTAGACATCCAATTTATGCCTGGACATACATCTTAAGTTGTATGCAAAGAAAGCTGAGCCAAGCTGATTTGTTTGGTTGTCTTGGAAGGAGACACATTCAACTTGTAAAGATTAGCCAAGTTGTGAGTGTGTGTGGAACAGGGGGGGCAGGAGTGGTGGTGATAGCAGCCACCAACAGGCCAGAGGCGCTGGACTCAGCCCTCAGGCGGCCGGGGCGCTTTGACAGGGAGCTGGAGGTTGGGGTCCCCTCCCCCACTGCCAGAGCCCATATCCTCAGGTACTGCCTCCTGTTGATCTTCCTCTCTAATCACTGTCCTTCCTATTGCAGCGTCTTACTTTTGTTCAACAGTCAACCTTGCAAGGGGAACCTGGCTGCTATTTGATGATAGACATGTGCTTTATCTCAAGCTCAGTCATACTTGCTGTGCATTGCTGATACGTGCCAATTCACGGCACAGCACAACATTGAAGCTCATGGCTTTGCTGCACACGCTTTTGTCAGTGCTGATTTGCTGCTACGATAGCGCTGTCATCCTCAGATTTACCTTTGACTGTGGATTGATCATGTCTACAGACGTAAGCACAGCATCTGCACACCCTCTGGTGATGAGTCAGCCTGCTGTATGGCCTTCAGAGTTGAGGTAAGGCACACCTGATACCAACCCAGCTGATGTTAGAACAAGGGCATTCTGGCATAGGTCCAAATGTATCAAGAAAGGCAGTGGTGCAGGGCTAAGCTGAAGGCAGTGAGGCACTGTTTGGCAGAAGAGGACATTGATGCTCTGGCTGCTGCAGCACATGGCTTCGTTGGCGCTGACCTGGCTGCTATCTGTGATGAAGCTGCCATGGCTGCCTTGCGCCGTGTCATTGCTGCCCATCAGTCCTCACCTGCTGTGCAACACCCAGGATCCAAGCAGCCACACCATGAGGTGCAAGGACCAAGTCACAGAGAACAGCATCAGGGCGAGCAACTGCAAGCTAATAGTCTTCAGGCATCACAGGACATTCAGGCAGTCCATCAGGCTACAGACGCACTTGGCTCTCAGCGGCAGAGCATAACAGAGCTAAAGCCACAAGCAAGGCAGCAGCGCTTGGATGCAGCGCAACAGTCAGCAGGGATGCTCACCAGTCTAGGCGGTAAAGACAGGTTACAGCCAGCTAGACATGACAGTCATCTGAACCTGCAAGGGCTGTCACAAGACATCAGCGCACTACAAATCACAGAGCTGGAACATGTCAGAGTGTGTGCAAATGCAGAAGACTTGTCTGGCCAGCAAGGGCAAGCAGTTCCTGGTGAAGGTGACGCTGCTGGCTCAGCAGTTCAGTCAAGCAGTGCGCAGGCTGGACAGGCAGAGACACAAGCTGAAAGGCTCAAATTGCAGTCAGACAGGGCAGACCCTCTTGCTGCTGGAGGAGCAGGGCTGCAAAGCAGCAAGACAGAGCCTCAAAGTCGAGAAGGAGAGCTAGAAGGTAGAAAGGCCGAGCTGCAAGGTGGAAAGGCAGAGCTGCAAGCTGGAAAGGCAGATTTGCTCATCACATTGGCAGATTTCAGGGTGGCTGAGACCAGAGTGCGGCCTAGTGCCATGAGAGAGGTGGCTCTTGAGGTGCCCAAGGTGCGCTGGGGGGATGTGGGGGGTCTGGATGGGGTGAAGCAGAGGCTGCAGGAGGCAGTGCAGTGGCCCCACCTGCACCCTGAAGCCCTGGCCCGCCTGGGAGCACAACCCCCCAAAGGTATCAACCCCCACCCCTCTCCCCCATATCCAGTCACTTCTGGTCAAGTGTAGCTGGACAATACTGGGCCAAATCCTGCGTTGCTATTTTGAACACATTCTCTGCATAGTGTCATGCATCCAGCCAATTGGTCAGTCCTTCATGCTTTTCTTCCTTCAGTAAAAGCATGAAGGAAGAAAAGCTTGAGGCTAGAATTGCATGATGAACCCCTCTTGTGTAGCAGCTCAACTCGCTAGTTAGGAGTTCACAGTCAGTGTCACAGATCTTACCTCCAAGACATCATTCTCTGCAATGACCTGTGCTGCCAGTCTGCCTAGGTTGTGGGGCAGCCTGCCAGTATCTATACTCTCAATTCTGTTTGATCACAAGTCTGCTATCATGCATGACCCTATGGATACAGAGAGACTGCTCCATCTCCTTATGGCATGCACACTTGCCATTGTGAGCATTAACCTCATAGCCATGATCAACAAAACAGGAAACTGCTTCTGCCCTCATCATCCTTATACGTCTGTGCAATGCTTGCAGGTGTACTATTGTATGGGCCTCCAGGCTGCAGCAAGACACTGCTGGCACGCGCTGTAGCCAATGAAGCCAAGCTCAACTTTCTTGCTGTCAAAGGCCCAGAGCTGTTCAGCAAGTATGTTGGCCAAGCCGAGAAAGCCGTTGCAGCGCTGTTTGCCAGAGCGCGAGCTGCAGCCCCAGCAATCATCTTCTTTGATGAGATTGATGGGCTTGCGGGGGCCAGGGGGGGTGAAGGGGGATCTGGCGTCGGTGAGCGTGTGCTAAGCCAGCTGCTGATGGAAATGGATGGCCTTCAGGTGATTTTGGCTGAAATGTCTTCACAGTTGCGGCATGGTTGCTAGTGCATCGTGTATGGCGTGAATGTGAGCAATGGAGCAGAATTCTAAATCCTTTTGACCTCATTTCTTGCATGGCTCATTGACTGTGCAATGTGGACATACAGACTTTTGCGCACAACAACATATGACTGAGCTGTGCTGTCTGGTAGTCCCTTTGGCATGATGTGTGAGCTTTTGTCTCTCGTCCAAGTAATGTCCAAAGACCGCAAATCTGCATGCAACACAGCCTGGTTTACACCTTCAGCAATGGCTAAATGTACATGCAAGCTGCTTAGGCTACAGACTGTTTTGCCTGTCAGTGTAAGTCCTGTGCTGCTGGAGGACTATGTAGCATTGACGCAAATACGTTGGTTGAGGAGCAGGCAGCGCTGTATGCAGTGCATCTCATCTCTGGCATACAGTTTCAGGGCATATTCTGTATGTGTCATGTATGTATGGCACACTGTGAGGCATGCAGTTTGTTGGGTGCTGCAAGGGAATCTTTGTCTGCGCTGCAACACACGTTTTGTGGCCTGTGGCTTTTCCAGCTCTATGCGGCCTGTTCCACTGTGTTGCCGCAGTTGGCACGACCAAATCAGCCTTCCTGCCTCTTAGCAGCAGCTGCAGAGGCTATGTTCTAATCGCCACCGCCATGTCTACAGGCTCGGGTGGGGGTGGTAGTTGTGGGGGCCACCAACCGGCCTGACTGTGTGGATGCTGCATTGCTCAGGCCCGGCCGCTTTGACCGCCTCCTGTTTGTGCCCCCACCGGATGTGGCCGCCCGCCACGCAATCCTGGTGGTGCACACTCGCAACACACCCCTCGCCTCAGACGTCCACTTACAGGTTTGTTGCTGGCACAGTTGCTCACCGCCATTAATGCTGTAAGCCGCACGTCCTGTGAAGAACAATTGTAAGAGTCAAGGGCAGTTTTGGTTCTTCGTGATTTGAAATGGCAATGTTTAGTGACGCATCTACCCAATTTCAACAGTTTGTTGGCTGGATCCTTTGTCAGGACGGAAGAAGGACAGAAAGCGTGCTTGCATACACAGTGTTCTGCATGCTAGTCACAATCTAACCTCCAAGCAATGGATTATGACTATCCTCAACATTGCTGTCCATGTTCCCCCACCTTGAGTTAATGTAAACATGATGATCTTGACCATGTTTGACTCCTGTCAGGTCTGTACTTTCTGGAATCATTGAGTCTCAGGTATCTGTGAGCAGTGGTTGTGAAATGCAGACAGATGCTGATTTACAGAACACTCACAGTTGACACAGTATGCAAGGGGTGAATCATACCCATCTTTGAGCCAGTCTGCAGCACATGAGGCAATTTGGACTATAGTTTCACATGCACACGTTCTTGGTTGACAAATGGCAGGTGTTGAGTGCAGGCATTGGCAGAGCGCAGTGAGGGATTCACTGGGGCAGATCTGGCAGCACTGGTCAGAGAGGCAGCACTGGCAGCCCTTACAGAAAATCTGCAAGCTACTGCTGTCGATCAAGACCATTTTAGCAAAGCTTTCCAGGTTGGTCGGGGTAATGAGAATGATATCATTGCATCTCCTGCTGTATTCTAAGTTGCACACATTTGCAGATCAGTCTGCTCAGGCATTTACGCCTTTGGCATAGGCAGGACCTAGCATACGAATGATTTCTATGATGTTTGCCTGAATTTGCCAAATACTGTGATGCTATAGAATGATCCGCTCAGCAGTTGCTTGCGAAATGTGTTGTGTACTAGAATGCATTGTGCTACACATTAGCCAAATAACTGAAGATGACGTGATTGTTATGAGTGCAGGCGGTCTCAAAAAGCACGCCACCATCACAGGCAATGCAGCAAGTATATGGCAAGTTCAACAGACATGGTAGCACATGATTTAGGAGCAATTGTCACATATCGTTGACTACTGTGTCATTGCTGCGCATTCTATTTGGCCTGCCCAATGGGAACCCAGTTGTACGACTTTGCACATGCCAAAGGAATGTCAAGTACTGCAGCAAGTACTGTTTTCCAGAAGGTCCTCTTGAAGTAAGGATGTCACGGCAGTCAACTGTGAAACTGGAGATAATCAGTACCAGACTGTTTTTTGCTGCTTTTATATTTTGGTTGGGAGAGTTAGTTATTATATGAACACAATGGAAGGCCATTCGCAGCCAAAGCTGCAAGCTACCCTCACAACTTGGGAAGAGGCAAGCACAGAAGCCTGCAAAAAGTCAGCATGTCAAGCAAAACAAGCCTAGCACATGTCAGTGGGACAAGACTGTTTTATTCACTGATGTTGCTGCTTTCACACTGGTATCAGGCCGCTGGACTCTGTATATTAGCCTGAACAGCTGACGGCGGGACGCTGGTGTACGAAACTGGCCATAATAAAGAACACCAGCATGACAGCTCAGCTTTAGACCTGCCTTCGGGCTAATCCAGTGACCATAGCTCTCATCCGCGCAGCAAAATGCGACCAGCTCAAAGTGCACATTCAAGATATTGCAAGGAACCATTGCTCCACCTCCCATGCCCAGCGTGCAGGGCAGCTCAGGGTACGAACCAGCAGGGCTCGAGCGGCCTATATGACAACTCCAGGCAGTCATCATCCCCTGGATGAGTTGCGCGATACGGCGGCAGCTCTCCTGCAACATCGCCAGTAGCAGGCTGCCACAGATGCTTGCGGGCTGGGGTCTTGCTGTATGAGTATGGGGTCCAGTCCACCTAATATTTCCATCACCTGCACCAAAACACTAGTCATCAGACACCTGCTGCAGCAGCAGCGCTCACTAGTAGCAGACCTCTGCACCACGCATGGCAGGCAGCCAGCTGACAGCATTATTGTCAACTTCCTCTCAGCTGACAGACGCACAGGTATGTTCAGGCAGCTGCCTACTCTTTTTTTTTGGGAGGGAGAGATATACGAAGCGACGATAATAACCGCAAAGAAACGTGATGACCACTGCACACCTTGAAACGGAAGCTAACAACACATCTTGATAGAAAAGGATGATCACCAATGATGGGCATCCATAAAGCATCGCTTGTATCAGAGAAATCATAGAGAAGGCCAAGTAAGCAGCAACAACATCGTTCAAGCCTGCCCCTTGCCCCTTGCGGGGATTGGTTGCCATGGACTGAGCGCTTAGGAACGCGTTTTCTAAGCCCTTGTTCGGCTCAAACCAGGTTCGGTTGGTACCTTCATCATCTGACGGAGGGTGGATTCCCCTGTAACCCAAACAGGAAAAATACTACATCGTTCAAGCCTGCCAACTTGCACAAAGCACATCCCAGGTGCCATACCAACGAGTGCCATACCAACAAGCTCAAGAAGATAGGCGAACACAAAGGCACCCAGAATGACAGAACCTTATAGCAAAAATACCCTAAAGTCAGACCAAAATTTAAATCCAAGAGAGCAACGTTCAGGCTCAATGCATTCAATTATATGCCAAACAGGTCCAATCGTTGCTTCGTGTAATGAATATCTCTCCCTCCAAGGAAAAAAAAAACACAAAAAAAAGGTCCAATCCAGTCATGTGAAGCAATGACATATACCAAAAGCAAAGCCACAAGTGGCTGGTCATTGAAAAGGGTGTAAAGTAAGCACTGAGCAATCACTTCAAACAGCCACGTTGCAGGCCCTTGCTAGTAGAGGTCTTACTTGGGGACTCAGCCTGTGTGCTGCATAATGTGTTCTAGGCTTCTTGTGTTCGCGTGAGCTCCGCCGCAAGCTAAGTGCATGGGAATCACCAGATGTCAAGGGCACCAGGGCCAAACTATCAGCAGATGGAGCCTCTGCCGTCCCAGAGGACTCAGCATCTCACATAGACTCAGAGCCTTTTCTCTTGTTAGCCAATGGGGAAGCGGCTTCAGGCATGTCAGCACGGGGCGTGGAAGCAACAGGCAGAGGAGTGCCCATACCCTCAGCAGTTAAGCTTGGTGCAGGGTGCACCCGAGCCAATGCAGCTGGAGACCCCATGACTGTGAGCAAGCTGAAGCACCCCAGGAACAGAGAAGATTGCCTCGTCATCAAGCACAGCTCCTTGCTGCTCCACAACAGGCTGTGAGCCAACAGGCTCTGACCGTGTAAGCTGAGGCGGTGATGCCTGCTGCTGCCCAGACAGTTGCCTGCTTGCCAGAGGTATCAGCTACTTTGGCCTTGCCCTGCTCGTGCTTGTTCTGCAAGCTGCGTGAGACTGATATGAGGACCGAGAGACCCTGAAACTAAATGGACCTGGGTAGCTTGCGCAACGAAGGGTCTGACGCTGGTGCTGCCACTTTGGCCACTGTCACTCAGATCTGCCAAGATGATTGGATCAGCAAGATAATTGTGCTGGTAAATTCTCAACAAACCCTGTGTTGACTGCTACGTCTGTGCTATAGCCAGCTGCCTGAGGTTGTTATCGTTGCTGGAAGTTGCTCCTTTTTTTTTCTTTTTTTGCAGGGAGAGATATTCGTTACACGAAGCAAGGGTAACAACCTCAAAGGAAGTTGTAGCTGGAATTTGCTCTCGCTTGCCCAAATATTTCACTGTCGGAAAGCCCCGGTTCAACAAGTCATGCTTACGCTGCAGGAAATGCTCCTGAAAGTGCGGATCGTAGGCAGCTGTCGGATGTTGAGCCTCTGCGGGTCGACAACAATTAGCTGATGGGGTAGCCGGCTGAGGATGAACGGCCACACGACCCTCTCGGGTCCAAACCGGACTCGTGTCATGAGCCTCCAGACAAGCCCTCTACTAGCAAGGGCCTGCAGCGTGGCTTTTTGAAGTGATTGCTCACCCTTTTCATTGACTAGTCGATGGGTGTTTGGCCACTTGAGGCTTTGCTTTCAGCATATGTCGTTCGTGCCCCTTGCGGGGATTGCTTGCCATGGACTGGTCGCTTAGGAACGCGTTTTCTGGGCCGTTGTTCGGGCTCAAACCAAGTTTCAGCAAATGTCGTTGGTTCACATGACTGGCCTTTTTTTTTTTTTGGGTTACAGGGGAATTGTCCACCCTCCGTCAGATGATGGAGGTACCGAACGAACCTGGTTTGTGCCCGAACACCGGCCTAGAAAACACTTCCTAAGCGATCAGTTCAAGGCAAGCAAGATGTCCACTCTATGCCCGCTACACCCGTTCGCTGGAACCCGCTGACACAAGTAGACTCTGACTGTCCGGAGCTCCCACCAAAAGCTGCCGTGACAATATCTGAAGCCGCTGCTGCTGTTGACGTGTGAACATCCCACTACCTGGCAGATCTACAGCTCTGTTGGCGCCAATACTGCGGAAGCTGCTGAGCTGCTGTGCTCCATCGGATCATAAGGACCTCGTGAATACGTTTGTACTGAAACAAGACTGTCTGAAGGTGACGTTGGCCAAAAGTTGGCATGTATGTTCTGAACATGTTGAGCCTGACCATTGCTCTCAGAACGTTCTGATTTGACTTTATGGTGTTTATGCTATAGGGTCCTGTTATTCTGAGTGCCTTGAATTGGCAACATCTAGTTTCTTTAGCTCGTTGGTATGGCACTTGGCTTGCGTCTGGCTCTGAGGCATCTGAAAATTGTGTTGGCAGGCTGGCCTGGGTTTGTGCCAAGTCTGAAAATATCCTGTCATAGCTTGCCAAAGGCGGCATAGTCAGTCAGTGACTGTGGGCCACAGTCTGTGGCTGCAACCGGGCATGTGACGAACAAGTGGCTGATGGTCTGAGGCTGACTGGGGCCGATGCAGCCTGTGCTGGCGTGGCCCTGCCATTATATGCTCTGTAAGCCGCATAAATCAAGCTGTCATGCAACAAGCGCCACCATGAAACCCTGTGCTGCCTGTCCAGGTAGGAAAGGCTAAGCAACTCCCAAATGTGCCGCCACTGTGCCTGCTGAGCGTGGCTGCCACATGCCTCTAGCACACCAATGATGTCGTCTGCAGGTGCCCACTCCAAAGGCTGCTGAGGTGCTGGCTGCTGCTGCGTCTGTTGTTGATGCTTTTCCTGACGTTGTTACTGCCGGTCTGACCAGTGCATTCTAGGGGTCTGCGAGGGGGTCGTCCATGCTGGCAGAGAGGCAGAAATTCATGAGCTGAGTTGAGCTGTGCCTCTGGAGCTGGGTTGCATGGAAGCCACCCACCTGCCCTCCGAGCCTTCAGGGTCTCAGCCACTGATTGCCCCGACGTTGGCATCGGCAAAAGGCGTGGGCGGCAGGTCAAACCGCTTGGGGCCAAAGGGTGCTTGGTAGCAAAAGACCTGATGAGCCGTAAGCTTGTCTGACCACCAACTGGTGGGCTGGCTGACTGCCCCAACCCCACACCCCGAGTGACAGATGATGCAGGCCCCACAGCTGACGTTGCAAAGAGAGGGATTGCCTTGCTGTGCTGATTGGTGCGTTTGGTGCGTGGTCCCTCCAAGGCCTAGAGGGGTCTCAACGGATCACTTGGACAGGGCTGGGACTAGAGACAGGCTCTGGTGGGGTCTGCTGAAGATAAACATGGGAGCTAATGGTGTGGAGCTGGCCTGTCTGAGCATCTTGAAAGAGTTGTCTGCCGGAGGCCGAGAGAACTTGAAACCAAGTGGATGCTGAGGCTGAGCGGACGATGGCGCGCCATGCTGGAGGAGGTGCCAGCAAAGCGGAACTTAACTCGCGTGCCAGCAGCTGGGGTTGCTGAAGCTGCATTGAAAGCCGTAAGTGAACCACTTGTGTGATTCTGGGATTGTTGGCGTGATCCACAGCGCGTCACTGTGCGGCAAGGCTACACCCTGTCCCATAGCTGAGAGTACTGTGAGTGTTGCTTTGACTGGCCTAGTTTGTGCAGGTTAAAATGCAAATTGTTTCTCAATGACTCATCCAAATCTTCTGTGCAAATTCTAGTTGCTGCTGCCTCTAGTGTATTTTTGGGGGGGGGGGAGGGGGTCACAGGGAAGTTGCCCACCCTCCGTCAGATAATGAAGGTACCGAACGTATTTGGTCTGAGCCCAAACAACGGCCTAGAAATCCTAGGCGATCAGTCCATGGTAAGCAATCCACACAAAGGGCAAGCAGAATGTCTTGGCGCCAAGACGACCAGGCATGCTGTCATGACACCTGTGTGTCACCATTCCTTACTGCATCCTTGTGTTCCTCTTCTGGGCGGAACTTCAGTTCACTTTTGCGAAAAACCATGCTGACTTCTTCACTGCGGTGAGACTTTTTGCTGTATCGTCATTCTCATCTTTTTTGGCTTTTGCGTTGGTTTCCCAAGCACAGGCAAATCCTTAGTTCAATGTGTCTCCACATAGAGTTGTAGTCCAGCTTCATTTGCAACAATCAAGAAGTGGACATTCAAGGAATCTTTTGGGGTGCACCACTGGTCTTGTTCATCAGTACAGTGTCTTGGGACAATGCACTGTATCTGAACTTGCTTCTGTTATTTGTTGCAACTGCTTGCACCATCCGGTGTGATACCCTTCTTACGGAGGGGCTGCCTTTGTCATCCTGTGACGCCGGACAAACATGTGTGCGGCACAGAGAAGAAAGTTGCGAGCAGTGTGATGGTTACAAAGTGTCGGATGATAGGTGAGTAGGTAAGTTGTTCTTTATCAGACCAGGACTCAGTCTCAAAGCATCAGGCGCTTGAGATCTGAAATAAAGATTCTGGGAGCAACACGTAGGGCCACGTGTAATTCAAACTGCTCTAAAGTACTGATTATGCACGCTGTCCAACGTCCCGAAAGATGTACGGGGTCCTATGCGTCAGCAGTAAAAGGCTGCTTATCAGCCACCTGTCCAAATGACGGTGTTCTACAGCGCTTGAGGTTTCATGCAAGACTGAAGATGTGAATGTATCAACCTGAAAGCGCTGCACATAAGGACACAAGACTTGCTCAAAGTTTGGCGGCGTACGATATCTTGTTCAACAACTACTTGACAGTGGTAATGCTAGCTTCACTGTACACTGTCACCAATGCCCTTGTGACATTTCCCATAGTGTGGTGTTGTCCACTCCCAGAGACTAAGGTCTGCCACACGCTTAGTCCACTTGGCTCCATTAGCATCCTCAATGACTGCTATATTTTTACATTCATCAGTGCATTCAGATACAAGGTAATGTCCTTCTGCCTTTGGCACTAGCTTGTCCTTGCGCTCATCATCCTTGCGCACCATCTGGTGAATCTTGATCACAACAAAGTCGCCCTTCTGAATGACTGTTGGTTGTCAACGCCTTTTTCTAGCTTTCTTGTGCTCTGCAGCTCTGACTGGTGGTTTAGCCTCTTCAACGACGGGTTGAGCATCAGCTATGGCTGCTGTGTTGGGTCCAGCAGGTTCAGTGCCTGTAGGGCTCGCCTTTGAACACTGGTTGGATGTTCAAATTTCTGGCTGTAGTTGCAGCAGCTTGCTCTGCTCGCAGCTTTGTCACTGTAGCTTCTGGTACTGGGACGGTGGTACTTCTGTCTCTTGTATTGACAGCCTGAGGTATTGAGCTGTTGTCAGTCCTCCAAAGGGTATGGTGCCCAGCTCTGTTGGGTGTTCTTTCCCCACACTGCCATGCAACTGGATAACTCAGCTTCTGCTTTTCTTGTGCCTGGAGACCGTTGGCTATTGCCTCAGCCTCCAACGCTGTCAAGCGCTCAGCTGCTTGGTGATTTTTGAGTCTGGTGGCACATCATCATAGAGGGGTTCCATGTTGGCTCTGTGTCTGTCACCCAGGGGCAGGACCATGAGATGCCCATGCAGCAGAAAGAAGGGAGAAGAGTTGGTGGAAGCCTGTGCGCTTGATCTGCAGCCCAGCAGCACCCTTGGGATCTGCTTGTCCCAGTTGAGTGGGTCCTCCAGTGCCCTGATGAGGGTCTGGTTAGCTCGCTCTGTCAGGGCATTGGCTTGAGGGTGGTAAGGGCCTGTCAGACCGTGGTCATTGCCGCATCTGTCCAGCAGTGCTTTAAAGTCACCCCGAAACTCTCCTCCTTGGTCTGTTACTACCTCAGCTGGGGTGCTTGAGCGGCATATGACCTCTCTGTCAAAGAACTTTGCTGTGCTCTTTGAGCTCTTGCCTGATACTGCAGCTGCCTCCAAATTCTTAGTCATGTAGTCTATGGTTGTAATGATGTAACGGTTTCCAGAGGCGCTGGTCTGCAGCGGCCTAGTCATGTCAACTCCAACCATGTGGTAGACACCTTCCACTGGGATTGGTTGCATCTCTAAAGGCT
>JAABUS010003295.1_pt1 | contig 26701 bp, 24 predicted proteins | sample 5560161 | NCBI WGS metagenome assembly JAABUS01 (sample SAMN10711885, study PRJNA513376) | rock metagenome | isolation source: Antarctica rocks | place: Antarctica: Victoria Land, Trio Nunatak nord | collected 2016-01-04
ATCACTAGATCATGCAAAGATTTGAAAGACAAGCAGCTCGATCTCTATTCAATCACAGTCAAAGTTGAGATCTTCTATCGTCTTCAGCTATCTAGAAGCATGAAGCATATACATTCAATGTTCAGCTCGAAGTATCTATGAACTTCATTAAACGATTCTCTATCAGAACAACACTCTGAGATCTCTAGATTGATGATCATTGAAGAGAATGAAGAGCATTGAGAAGTAGACGATATATTGAACTTCAGACGATATAAAGAAAGACTACAATACAAGGTCAAATGAATCGAGGTAGATCGTGATGACGAATGATACTATGTCGATTGTTAGAAATCAGCATAGAGCGAGTCATATGAGTGTAATGTAACGAGTATATAAATGCTAAGAAAGAAAAGTATCTAGAAGAGAAGAATCGACTATCTATATGACTCAGAAGAACATAAGCTAATCCTGAATAGAGTTGACTTCGAAACAACTCGATAGTCTAGTGATGAGCGATCGACGATAGTCAGAAACATAGTCATCAACATAGTCATCAACATAGCTATCAACATAGATGCGTAGCTAGAATCGTAACATCGATAAAGAGAAATTCGATGACTCGAAGAAAGTTCTGAATGAATTTCACAAGCTATATTTGAATAAGTTGCACTAAATTGAAAACACGATGAATTTTTTGCTTTTATTTCTTTTCTATTCATGCAAACATGAATGTTCAAAGAGAAGAGTAATGTTATGAACATGCCTGAATCGATCAGAGTTCAGATCTAACTCTAATCAATTTGATTAAAGCAAGTCATGATGCTATGCCTAGTTTGAATCTAGCGCATCTCTTTGAGTCATTCTCAGCACTTCTTCTCGTTGTTCAGCACTTTCTTCATTCATCTCTTTCATCATTCTTTTAGACAAACACATCTGATCTATTACATCACATCTGTATCGAGTCTAGCGCAGTCTCAAGCCATTATTTATAGAAGAGCTCGCACTCTTTCTCTTCTGTATTCTTAATGTCTTGTTATAGCTATCTCTAAAGAACAATACATACATATCAGTTTCGAGTTTCTTTGATTGAATGATCTAGACACGATCTCAACAATTGAGCGCATAACATGAGTTGAACAGTGCTTTCTACATGACTTCTTTCATGATTCTCTATCAAGCACTCTTCATGTTTTTCTACTAAGCACTCTTCATGTTTTTCTATCAAGCATTCTTCATGTTTTTCTATCAAGCATTCTTCATGACTTTCTATCAAGCACTCTTCATGTTTTTCTATCAAGCACTCTTCATGTTTTTCTATCAAGCACTCTTCATGACTCTTTATCAAGCACTCTTCATGTTTTTCTACCAAGCACTCTTCATGTTTTTCTATCAAGCACTCTTCATGTTTTTCTATCAAGCACTCTTCATGTTTTTCTATCAAGCACTCTTCATGACTCTTTATCAAGCACTCTTCATGACTTTTTATCAAGCACTCTTCATGTTTTTCTATCAAGCATTCTTCATGTTTTTCTACCAAGCACTCTTCATGTTTTTCTATCAAGCACTCTTCATGACTCTTTATCAAGCACTCTTCATGTTTTTCTACCAAGTATTCTTCATGTTTTTCTATCAAGCATTCTTCATGACTCTTTATTAAGCACTTTTCATGTTTTTCTACCAAGCATTCTTCATGACTTTCTTCATGATTTTCTATTGAATACTCTACATAGATAGTCAACAATTCATTTAAATAGACGATTAAATAACTAGTTAAATAATAAATTCATAGATTTAATACTTTGCTTTTACATGCGCTTGAACATATAGAATTAAATATATAGAACTGAGCATATAAAATCAGAATAATCATTGTCAGCAGTATTATTCATGTTATTTTGATCATTCATGTTATTTTGATCATTCATGTTATTTTGATCATTCATGTTATTTTGATGATTCATATCATTTAAGCTATTAGACATGCATTTGCAGCTAATCACGTCAAAGTGATCTTATAAGAAGAAAGATTAATCAAAATGATAAATCATTTAATTTATCATCTAATTATGTGATTAAATACTCAATGAAATTTGTTAATGAAATACTCTACTAAACGCGTTAATCAAGTGCATAAAACACATTAAACAATGCTTTAAACAATGCTTTCTACATGACTTTTTATCTATAGTACTCATCACTTTAAATGCTCAGCTATTTATCTTATTTACTTGATAATCTTCGCTTCAAACTTTATAAAATTGACGTTAGAAAGTTTGAAGTTTTCATCATCTTTCTTTCTTTATAGTTTCTATCTTCTAGAACAACAACAATCAAAATACTTACATGTTCAGTTATCAAATGTCAGAATCATGTTTAAATGATACAATCAATGAAGATCAGAATTGATAGTGCTTGATCTTTAAAGATAGTTATAATTGAATATTAAGAATACAGAAGAAAATTGATACAAAAGCTTCTATTTATGTAATGTTCAGAGACTGTGCTAAACTTGAAAGAAATGTGTTTGTGACATGAAAAGAAGATGATGTAAATGAACAAGATGTTGATGAAAGAAAAGAATGTTAAGAAAGAAAAAAGATGTTGAGTCATATCTGAGTCAAATCTGAGTCAGATCTCGATCAGATCATTGACTAGCTTTAATCATTACACAGAGTACTCACTAGCGTGCATTGCAAATTGATTAAAGCTTCAGCCTTGTTTAGTCTTATCAGTCTTGATATGCTCATAATATTACTTTCTTCTTCAAAAATTCATGTTTGCATGAATGTAGTTCATTTACTCACTTTTTGTTGATAGTTATTTCGATATTTAGCGCGATTTGCTTGAATATAGCTTATGAAATTCATTCAAAACTTTCTCTGAATCATTGAATTTCTCTTTATCGACATAGTATTATTCATCATCTTTATCTAGATCTTTTCATTTGACTTTGTACTGTATTCAATCTCAATAGCATCTGAAGTTCAATATATCATTTATCTTTTAATGTTCATCATCTTTGATAGTGATTGATCTGAGTGATTTTGAATGTTATTCTGATAGAAGATTTTCTGAATATAATTGTAGTAGCTTCAAGCTGAACATTGAATGCAGATGCTTCATGCTGATTAATAGATGAAAATGATAGAAAATATTCACTTTAGCAGTAATTTGATAAAGATCTAGCTGTTTGTCTTTCAAATCTTTGCAGAGTCTCGTTGTTTTAACGTTTTTGAAAGATAGTCAAACTCAGTCATTTACTTCATATGTGACGTTTCATTTATGTTTATTTATCTGAACTTCAATGATCAGCTTCATCTTTTTCAATTGTTGATAATTAAAGCTCAGTAGCTCTTTCATTCAAATGACAATATCATTTGCTTTTCTAGCTTTAAGTTGTTCATGAGTCATTTCATAGTCAGTCGTATCTGAATCAAAACTCATTCAAGAATGAAATTCTTTATTGAAGTAAAAGAAAGTCATTGAAGTGATTGAGAAAATATTGAAATTGTCGTTGAATTCTATCATAAATACTCATTTGACTCAGTCATTCTGCATGTAATTGCAGTAGATTCTAAGTTTGCATTCAACGTTTTAATTGACTTGTTTTAATTGATTGTTAATCTCAGAATGATAGACTGTGAATAAACTAGCTGTGATTCTCAGTCGTTTGCAAAGACTTTTTCACATAGTTGATATGAATTGAAAGTCTCTGTTCAAAACAATAGAACTGAGTAAATCATGCAGTCAATAAATGTTTCATAGCATGATTTAAATCATTTCTTCAACTGAAATGTCATCATCTTTTTAATAACAGAGAACATAGTGATGTTTTTTGATGAGATGACATATGATTATGCAAATAATGTTATAGTCTTCTGACAGAGATAGTTCAATAATGAAGTTCATAGCTATATCTTTTCAGCGTTTCTGTGAAATTGAAAAAGAATGATGAAGTTCATTGATGTTATTTCTAAAGACTTTGCTTAGCTGATAAGCATGATAGTTTCAAATGTATCATTGAATAGTAGCTTGATGATTTAATCAATAGTAGAAATGCTGAACTAAATCAATGATTCATTTATTGTCAAGATGAAAGATTAAAGATTGATCATGCACTTCTTGTAGTAATTTCATGTGCATGTTTTCAAAGATTCACAGTAGATCTTTTTTAAATAGAACATCATCAATGATTTTGCAGTTCTTTAATTTAGTGATATGAAATTTGAGCTTGTTTTCGTTCATAGCTTGTTTATATTCACTGCAAAACTCATTTGTTTAATTTATCATATATATTCATTGATAGAGATTTGCTTCTGATTCAACAGATAAAACATCAACTCTATCAGAGATCAGAATAGTTTGAAAATAATCTTCAAGACGCTGAGCTGATTCAGAGACGTTCGCTAGAAACATTCTGATTAAAGTCTCAATCTTAATGTTCATTTTGTCTGATTTAAAGATGATCTGAAAGTTGAACTTTGATAGAATGTTCAAATAATTGACTTGTTATCAACTTAACTGTTTGTTTTTCATGAAGATTTTCAAAGTCTGATTATTGATGAACATTTGAATGAGTAGTTCAGTGCATTTCAGCTTAAATCATCAGTGTTCAAAACATTGAATAATGACTAGCAATTTCTTGTCATAAATGTCATAATTGATCTCAGCAAAAATCATGCTTTTGCTGTAAAAGATCATTGAATGAAGAACTTTCTCATCATCATACTGAGATAGTATTTCATCTTTTACATAGTTTGAAGCGTTGATCTTCAGAATAGCTTGTTATTTAAGATTGAAGCGATGAAGTATTGAGATCAAGCTGACTTGTTTCTTTAAATTGTCAAAGACTTAAACACAGATCTCATTTCAAACAAAAGATGTGTTCTTTCTAATCAGCTGAATGAATAATTTAACTAGTTTCAAGAAGTTCTTAATGAAATGATGATAGAAGTTAACAAATTTCATGAAGCTTTGACTTTTCTTTAAATTGATTGAAGTGATTCAGCTGACTATGACTGTCACTTTGCTGAGATTCATACGAAGATTTAGTTCAGATACAATGACTTTTAGAAAGACAGTCTCTTCTACATTGAATTTGCACTTTTGAATATTCATCTGCAGTTCAGCTTCATGCAGTCGACTCAATACTAGTTTGACGTGATCTTTATGTTTCTTTCTCATTTTGCTATAAATGAGAATGTCATTCAGATAAACTTGACAAAAGTTGTTCAGAAAGTTTCATAGAATATCATTCATATATTGCTGAAAGAAGATTAATTCATTAGTCAGTTTGAATGATAGCATCTTGTATTTATATGCTTCTAAAGCAGTGATAAAAGTGATGTAATTCTTGTTATTAAGATGCATTTAAAGTTTGTTGAATGTTGATATGATGTTCAATCTAGTCAGATGCTTGCAATTCATTATTTTATCAATGATTTCATTTATCAGCAATCAAGAATATTTATTTCTTTTGAAAATGACATTTAGCTTTCAATAGTTCACGCAGAATCAAAGATCTTTATTTGCTTTAAGAGCAAATAAAATGAGAAAGAAATAAAGAGTCTGACTGAAAGTGATGAATTTCTTCAACAGATTCTCATTCAGATACTTCTTTACTTTCAGAAGTTTGACAGAAGACATTTGATATGCTCAGCAGCAAGAAAATGTTGAATCATTAGTGAGTTCAATTTTATGATTGTAGAAGTAATGAGAAGATAGTTTATTCAATTGAACTCAATCAAAAACTCGTAATATTTTGAAGACAGCTTCGCTTTAATATCTTTTAAATTCTGAGTCGTTTCATTGATTAAAAAGACATTTAAAATGTTCAAATCACATTGAGTATTGTATGTGATTTCTTTATTGATGTTCATCATGAATAGAGCAAAGACTTCAATCTTGTTCTTTTTTAAATGATTCAACAATGTTTTAAATGAAGCAATGTTTATGCTTTAAATCAAGAATGACTCTTTCTGAGCAGTGATTGAAATGAGTCATTTAAGCATTGTAAAGATCTTAGTCTGAGTGATTGAAGAGAGCGAAGTTGATTGCAATCAATTTGAGTGCTTTGAATTAAGTGAAATTGAAAAAATCGAAATAGAAGTATTTAATTGATTCAAAAAAACAATGACATTGTTTTGCATATTCAGTAATATTTCGTTTTTGTTTATTCAGAGCTTACTCAATATGACTTCATGATGATCAATATCAGTTATCAACATTAATACAGTCAATTTCTTATGACTTTTGATGATGAGATTGAGTAGAATTTTATGAGTGATTGTTTTTTTAAATATCTTCTCATCATAATCTTTTATTAACTTCTCTTTTGTCAGTGATATAAATTGAATTCTCAGTTTCTTGCATACTTTATCAACTAGATTGAAATGTATGATCATGTAAATGACTGAATCACTATCTATTAGAGAACGAAGACTGAAAGATCAATTCTGAAAGATGAGATGAGTATCAATTAAAAACAACTTTTCAAAGTAATTCTCTTTTGATAGAATTTTATCTAGTTTGCACAAAGATATAATCTTTATTTCTTTAATGACTTTTGAAAAGATGACTAGTTTTTTGAATCGAAATTCAAATTGAAATCAAAGCAATCATATTCATTGTTCATTGCATTAATTTTAGTAGATTAATTGAGACACTCTTTAGAGCTATGATCTGATTTATGACATACAAAACAGCTTTCAACTAAAATGTCTGCTTCTTTGATGCTAGTTAAAATTGCGTCACGTGACTTTAAATGATTAAACTTTAAATGATTGAATGATTGCTGAGTAACAATAGTTACTTTATGAAAGATAGTTTTTGAAACGTTGTTGATTCATTTGATTTTGTTCTTGATCTTTCAAATGACTTGCTGATCATTATTCAAATGAATCAGATAGAAATGAATTTCTTTTAAAGAATCAGATTGAACTAGTTGATCTACTCAAATGAATTAAAGATGAAAGTGTATTTTATCTTTCAAATTAATAATCAGTTGCTTTTTATGATAGTCTAAATAGAAAGATAGTCGTTGAAACTGAGTATAAAACTCGCTGAATTTCTTTGATTCTTGAATTAAGTTGTAGTATTTTTTACGAAAGTTGACTTTCTTATTCAAGTCATTGAACAACTGAGCTAGCTCTTTCAAAAAATCTTTAATGATTCTATAAAAATTGATACAATCATGTTCATGTTTAGCTTAAGTGATCTTTGCTGCGTCATTGAATAATCTAGAATGTACATAGCTCAATTTGACTCATTCATTAGAAAAGAGATCAACGTTGATCTTTAGTTTATTCTGAATTTTTTCATATCAGTTCTTTCAAGTAAAGTTCTTTTCATCAGTAAACAGCGAAGAATCAGGTATTTTTTGAGATCTAGAATGCTCAGAGTAAATGAAATCAGAAGAAGTATTTTCTTTAGCTTGAAGTCTAGTCTTCAACTCTTTAATTTCGTCTTCTTGTTGTTTATTTAACTCGTAAAGTTGATTTGTTTCTTTATCAAGAGCTAGACTTCAAGTCTTTCAAATTTCGTAGAACATAAGAAGTATTATTGTTTCAGCAAATGATTCATCATCTTCATGAAGAAATGATGCAGCACTTGATGATTTCAATGAATCAGCATCAAATATTTGAGAGAAACGATTTCAAAATTCTTCAGAATGCTCTTCAGTAAATGAATGACTAAGCATGATAAGATTTTATTTGAAAGAAGATTGAATGAATGATGATGCTCAACAATTGAAGAAGAAAGACGTATGAGATGAGATTCAATCTTCAATAAAGAAGATGAGATTTGTTTGTTGATTTGATTAATTTTTTAGCAAACAACGAAGATTTTTTATTGTTGAATCTATTGATTGATTTGATTCTTGAGCAATTCACGAAGATTCTTTATCATGATTCTTGTAATTGAGTGAACTTTGTGTACTTAATGAGCAATAAGTAGTCTAGCAATTCAAACAGTCTCATCATTGATTCTATTCAATTATCTAGTGTTGTTCTGTTATCATGAGATGAAGTCTCACTTCTTGATAACTCATGAAACAGCATTGATTCAATTGCATCTAGAATTCATGAAGATATTAGTTACTATTGATAGAGATTTTTCGAGCATGACTCAGTTGCATCTTCAGAATTCATGAGAATATAAACTATCATTCATAGAGATTTCTTAAGCAGAACTATTGAGTTGCATCTTCAGAGTTCATGAAAACATTGACTATCATTTATAGAGATTTCTCGAGCGAAGTTTTTCTTCTTCATCTTTTTACTCATCTTTTTACCTCATTTCTAGATGAAGATATCAACATAGAGACATATTTATCTATTTATTTATCTACTCATCTGTATCTAGTCTATCTTCTAAATTTATCTATTTAGTTGCATATGTTTATGCTCACTCTGTTGATTTTGAAGCTTTTTATATTACATCTTTATTCTATTTCTCGACATTGAAGTTCAACACAAGAATATAATTTTCATAATATTGAGTAAAGCAGTGATGAAATAACAGAAAGTGACATGTTCATCTCTGCAACAATGTGTTACGAGCATATCAAGATCAATAAGACTGAACAAGACTGAAGCTTTAATCAATTTGCAATGCACATTAGCGAGTACTCTGTGTAATGATTAAAGCTAGTTAACAATTTAGTCGAGATCTGATCTAGATCTGATCTAGATCTGACTCAGATTTAATTCAGATATGACTTAACACTCTTTTTCTTTCTCAACACTCTTTTCTTTCACCAACATTTTGTTCATCTACATCATCTTCTTTTCATGTCACAAACACATTTCTTTCAAGTTTAGTGCAGTCTCTGAACATTACATAAATAAAAGTTCTTGTATCAATCTTTTTCTGTATTCTTAATATTCAATTATAACTATCTTTAAAGATCAAGCACTATCAACTCTGATTTTCATTGATTGTATCATTTAAACATGATTCTGACATTATATTAAGAATTTGTTAATCACATGATACTGATCTCATTACTCATTTAATCAACTTGTATAAACGAATTGAGTCTAAAGAAATTTGTTTATTTGATGATTCAATCTTGAAAGACAAGAACAACATCAGGAAATTCATAGAATCAATGAGAATATACAATCATTAAATTGCTAGAAGATCTATCGCTCATTCAGTATGCATTCATTCAAAATCAATTAATAGAATCTATGATAAAGAATCTTCGTGAATTGCTTCAAGATTAATTGCTTTCACAAACATCTTCTTTGTTGAACAAACACTCGTCTTTCTTCATAAAATCACTGAGCTTCGTTCTTCATTCAGTTCAAATCAACTCTCATCTTCTTCACTATGACATTTAAGAACACATCTGATAAAGATAAAGCTTTCGTTGACTTTTTGCAACAAACACGTTCACAAACTCTCTCTTTTATTGTTGACTCACAACACGCTTCTTCATTCATTGCTTTCAATAAATCAAACGTCGAAATCATCATACTCAATGATATGAAAGTATGAAAGAAATGTATCTATGCTTTTAATAAAGAAACAGATCATCTCATTAAGATGAAACAATGAGACAAGAGCGAAATTCAACAGTTGAAAGAAAAACTACAAGCTTTCACTGCTATCACAGTCAATGTAATTATCACTGCTTTCTTGATTGTCATCTACTTTGAATGATTTAAATATCACAAAATACTCGATTCTTTAATGTTCACTGATGAAAAGAACTTTACTTGAAAGAACTGATCTCTTGACATACGAGAGAAGCTAGTAATTAACATTGATATTTTCTTAAATGAACTCTACAAGCTGAGCTACATAAACTCTTGACTAGCAGATGACGTCGTTGAAATCACTCAAGTCAGACGCGATTTCAACTGTGATAATTTCTATCTGACTGTCAATGAACTTCTAGAGAAACTAACTCAATCATTTCATGATTCTGATAAGAAAGATAACTATCATAGAAAATATATTAATCTGATTCAAGAATCAAAGAAATTCAGCGATTTCTTTAATCAGTTTTAACGACTATACATTTATCTGAAGTATCAGAAGAACGTACTAGTCATTGATTTAAAGAATAAAATAAACTCTTGTCTTTGAATCTTTTGAACAGCTCAGATGAAGTCACTCATCAAGCTATCAGATATTTGAAACTATCTAATTCGCTTGAACAATGAACATAAAGCAGTTCAAGAGATCAAGAACAAACTACTTAAACATGATGATTCAAAGATTATTCTTTCTAAAGTAACTATTGCTGTTCAGTCTTCTGCTTTGAAGTCTGACTGATCAAAGTTACGCAGCACAGTTTTGACTAACATCAAGAATGCAGACGTTCTAGTTGAAATCTGTTTTATATGTCACAAATCAGATCATAGTTTCAGAGAATGTTCAAATCAATCTATCAAAGTCAATGCAGTTAATGAGAACTATGATCGTTTTGAACTCAATACAAAATCAGAGTTCAAGTCAAAAAACTAGTCATCTCTTTAACAATTATTGAAGTGAAGATTATATCTTTGTGCAATCTAGACGAAATTTTATCGAAAGAGAATTACTTTGATAAGTTGTTTCTGATCAATGCTCTTCTCATTTTGCAGAATGAATCATTCAGTCTTCGCTCTTTGATAAACAGTGAATCAGCTGTCTATATGATCATACATATCAATCTAGTTGATAGAGTATGTAAAGAGCTGAAAATTCAACCTATATTACTGACAAAAAAGAAGTTAATAAAAGAATATGATGAAAAGATATTTAAGAAAACTATCATTCATAAAATTCTATTGAATCTCATCATTGAAAGTCATAAGAAATTGACTGTTTCTATGTTGATAGCTGACATCAATCATCACGAAGTCATATTAGAAAAATCATGAATGAACAAAAATGAAATATTACTGAATATGTGAATTGATGTCATTGTTTTTTCAAATCAATTAAATACTTTCATTTCAATTTTTTTGATCTCTTTCAATTCAAAGCACTTAAGTTGATTATGATCAACTTTGTTTACTTTTATCTCTCAGTCAAAGATTTCTAGAATGCTCAAACGATCTGTTTCAACTACGATTCAGAAAAAGTCATTCTCAATTTGAAGCATAAATGTCGCTTCGTTTAAAATACTGTTGAATTGTTCAAAGAAGAACAAGATTGAAGTTTTTGCTTTATTCATAAGAAACATCAATAAAGAAATCACGTACAATACTCAGTGCGATTTGAACGCTTTAAATGTCTCTTCAATCAATGAATCAACTCAGAATTTGAAAGATATTAAAGCGAAGCTGTCATCAAAATATCATGAGTTTCTAGATGTTTTTGATTGAACTCAATTGAATAAACTACTCTTTCATTGCTTCTACGATCATAAAATTGAACTCATCAATGATTCAATGTCTTCTTGCTGTCGAGTTTATCAAATGTTTTCTGTCAAACTTCTGAAAGTAAAGAAGTATTTGAACGAGAATCTGTCAAAGAAATTCATCACTTTCAATCAGATTTTCTATTTCTGCTCTGTTCTATTCACATTTAAAGCAAATGAAGATTTTTGATTCTGCATGAACTATTGAAAGCTAAATGTTATTTTCAAAAGAAATAAATATTCTTTATCACTGATAGACAAGATCATTGATAAAATAGTCAGTTGCAAGCATCTGACTAGATTGAATATCATATCAGCGTTCAACAAACTTCAAATGCATCTTGATAATGAGAATTACATCATTTTTATCACTGCTTTAAAAGCATATAAATACAAGATGTTATCATTCAAACTGACTAACAAATTGATCTTCTTTCAGCAATATATGAATGACATTTTATAAGACTTTCTGAACGACTTTTGTCAAGTTTATCTAGATGACATTCTCATCTATAGCAAAACAAGAAAGAAACATAGAGATCACGTCAAACTAGTATTGAAACGACTACGCAAAGCTGAACTGCAGATGAATATTCAAAAGTGCAAATTCAATGTAGAAGAGACTGTCTTTCTAGAAGTCATTGTATCAGAACTAGATCTTCATATGAATCTCAGCAAAGTGATAGTTATAGTCAGCTGAATCACTTTAATCAATCTAAAAGAAATTTAGAACTTCGTGAGATTTGTTAACTTCTATCATCGTTTCATTAAGAACTTCTTGAAGCTAGTCAAATCATTCACTCAGCTGACTAGAAAGAACATGTCTTTTGTATAAAATGAGATTTGTGTTCAAGTCTTTGACAATCTAAAGAAACAAGTCAGCTTAATCTCAATACTTCGTCATTTCAACTTTAAATAACAAGCTATTCTGAAAATCGATGCTTTGAACTATGTAAAAGGTGAAATACTATCTCAGTATAATGACAAGAAAGTTTTTCATTCAGTGATTTTCTAAAGCAAAAGCATAATTTTCGCTGAAATCAATTATCACATCTATGACAAGAAACTGCTAGTCATTATTCAATGCTTTGAACACTGATGACTTGAGCTGAAATGCATTGAACTACTCATTCAAATGTTCATTGATCATCAGACTTTGAAAATCTTCATGAAAAATAAACAGTTGAGTCAACAACAAGTCAACTATCTGAACATTCTATCGAAGTTCAACTTTCAGATCATCTTTAAATCAGGCAAAATAAACATTAAAGTCAATGCTTTAATCAGAATGTTTCTAGCAAACGTCTCTAAATCAGCTCAACGTCTTAAAAATCATTTTCAGACTATTCTGATCTCTGATAAAGTTAATGTTTTATCTGTTGAATTGAAAGCAAATCTTTATTAATGAGTACATATGACAAATTAAACAGATGAGCTCTGCAGCGAATATAAACAAGCTATGAATGACAACAAGCTCAAATTTCATATCACTAAACTGAAGAATTGCAAAATCATTGATGACGTTCTATTTAAAAAAGATCTACTGTGAATTTCTGAGAACATGCACATGAAATTACTGCAAGAAGTGCATGATCAATCTTTAATCTTTCACTTCAACAATAAATGAATCATTAATCTAGTTCAGCGTTTCTACTATTAATCAGATCATTGAGCTACTATTCAATGATACATTTGAAACTATCATGCTTATCAGCGAAGCAAAGTCTTTAAAGATAGCATCAATGAACTTCATCATTCTTTTTCAATTTCACAGAAACGCTGAAAAGATATAACTATGAACTTCATTATTGAACTATCTTTGTCAGAAGACTATAACATTATTTGCATAATCATATGTCATTTCATCAAAGAACATCACTATGTTTTCTGTCATTGAAAAGATGATAACATCTCAGTCAAAGAAACAATTTGAATCATGCTATGAAACGTTTATCAACTGCATGATTTACTCAGTTCTATTGTTTCAAACAAAGACTTTCAATTTATATTGACTATGTGAAAAAGTCTTTGCAAGCGACTGAGAATCATAGCTAGTTTATTTACAGTCTATCATTTTAAAATCAATGATTAATTGAAATGAGTCAATCAAAACGTTGAATGCAAACTTAAAATCTACTGCAATTACATGCAGAACAATTGAGTTAAATAAATATTTATGATGAAATTCAGCGACAATTTCAATATCTTTTCAATCACTTCAATGATTCTCTTCTACTTCAATAAAGAATTTCACTCTTGAATGAGTTTCGATTTAAATATGATTGATTACAAAACAATTTGTGATCGACTTAAAGCTAGAAAAGCAGATGATATTGTCATTTAAATGAAAAAACTACTAAATTTTGATCATCAACAATTGAAAAAGACAAAGCTGGCTATCAAAGTTCAGATCAATAAACATAAATGAAACGTCACATATAAAGTAAATGACTGAGTTTGACTATCTTTCAGAAATGTCAAGATAACAAGACTTTGCAAAGATTTGAAAGATAAACAGCTAAATTTCTATCAAATCACTGCTAAAGTGAGTATCTTCTATCATTTTCATCTATCAGTCAGTCTGAAGCATCTGCATTTAATGTTCAGCTTGAAGTTACTACAATCATATTCAGAAAACTCTTTATCAGAACAGCATTCAAAATCACTCAGATCAATCACTATTAAAGATGATGAATATTGAAAAATAAATGATATATTGAACTTCAGACGCTATTGAGATTGAATATAGTACAAAGTCAAATGAAAAGATTTAAATAGAAATGATGAATGATACTATGTTGATAAAGAAAAATTCAATGACTCAGAGAAAGTTTTGAATGAATTTCATAAGTTATATTCAAACAAATCGCGCTAAATATTGAAATAACTATTAACAAAAGTGAGTAAATAAACTACATTCATGCAAACATAAATTTTTGAAGAGAGAAGTAATATTATGAGCGTATTAAGATTGATTAAAACTAGTCAATGATTTAGTTAAGATCTGATCTAGATCTGACTCAGATATGACTCAGATATGACTCAGATATGACTCAACATTCTTTTTCTTTCTCAACACTCTTTTCTTTCATCAACATCTTGTTCATTTACATCATTTTCTTTTCATGTTGCAAACACATTTCTTTTGAGTCTAGCGCAGTCTCTGAACATTACATAAATAGAAGCTTTTGTATCAATCTTCTTTTATATTCTTAATATTCAGTTATAGTTATCTTTAAAGATCAAGCACTATTAACTTTGATCTTCATTGATTGTATCATTTAAACATGATTCTGACATTCTTTAGCAAACAACGAAGATTCTTTATCATTGAATCTATTGATTGATTTGATTCTTGAGCAATTCACGAAAATTCTTTATCATAATTCTCATAATCAAGTGAACTTTATGTACTTAATGAGCAATAAGTAGTCTAGCAATTCAAACAGTCTTATTGTTGATTCTATTCAACTTTCTAGTGTTGTTTTGTCTTTCAATTATCATTAATCATCAGGTAAATAAATTTCTTTAAACTCATTCTATCTAGATGAGTATGTTGAATGAGTAATGAGATCAATATCATGTGATTAATGAATTTTTAATATAATGTCAGAATCATGTCTAAATGATACAATTAATGAAGATCAGAATTGATAGTGCTTGATCTTTAGAAATAGTTATAACTGAATATTAAGAATACAGAAGAAGATTGATACAAAAGCTTTTATTTATATAATGTTCAGAGACTGTGTTAAACTTGAAAGAAATGTGTTTATGACATGAAAAGAAAATAATGTAAATGAACAAGATGTTGAGAAAAGAAAAGAATGTTGATGAAAGAAAAAGATGTTGAGTCATATCTGAGTTAAATCTGAGTCAGATCTCGATCAGATTGTTGACTAACTTTAATCATTACACAAAGTACTCACTAATGTACATTGTGAATTGATTAAAACTTCAGTCTTGTTCAGTCTTATTGATCTTGATATGCTCATAACAGTAACTACTATATAAAGCATGTTCTTCTTATCTTTTGTATTTTCTTTCTTCTGTATTCTTAAAGTCTTAGTTATAACTATCTTTATAAATCAAACATTCTAGTCATGTACATACTCTGATTAGTTTCTAGACACAGTTTCAACATTACTTTAAGAATTTGTTAATCACATGATATTGATCTCATTATTCATTCAAATTTACTCAACTGACAATGAAATAAGTATAAAGAAATTTGTGTATTTGATGATCAACGACATCAAAAGACAGAACAACATCAAGAAATTAATAAAATCAATGAGAACATACAATCATGTGATTGCTAAAGAATTTATTGCTCAGTCAATAACATCAGTTCAGATTGATTGATAAAATCAAGAGATTAAGATTTTGATTGCTTAAGAATTATTAAAAAATTCTTTCAAATCAGCAACATTTTTCTTTGAAAATTAAACACTTTAACAAATGATTTTTCTACATATTATTGAACATCGTTCTTCGCTTGATCATCAACTCTTCGCTATGATTCAATTATCTGTGAACAATTTTTTTAAAAGTAATCAAAGTTCTTATTCTTTTAATACTACAGATTCAGTCATTTATTCTGAGTTATCATCTTGCATATTGAAATATCTTAGAATCAATGTTGTACAAAAACATCAATACTTTTTATCTCATTCTCAAACTCTCAATGAATCTTATGAAGTTTCTACTTCATGAAATATAAAAAATGTAAAGCAGCTACAACATTGAGTTGAACAAGACTTAAAAGTTTTTCTAAAAGATTTGAACAATCTTTGAACTCAATGAGATCTAAATGTGAAAGCTTGTGAGTTATTTGACAAGATATTAAGTGAACAAATATGAAAGACTTGTTTCAAGAAAATGAATAAAGTCAAAGAACGCTTAAATCAATTAAATCAAACGTTTTGAAATCAAGTGACTGAATTGCAACATCAACTGCAATCATTTAAAGAAGTCACTTCTTTCTTTTCTACTTTGTTCAATTTCTTTAAGCAATCTCAAAAGCTTTTGAATTCATCTTTGTTTACTGATGAAAAAGAATCTATCTGAAATGATTGACAAGAAAAGATTTATGACAAGCTAGAAATCAACGTTGATTATTTCAACAATGACAAAGTTATACTAGTTTACATTTATTTTTGAATCAATGAAGATGCAGTCAAAGTCATTCTAGTCAAATATCAGCAAGATTCATTAAACTTTTATTCAATGATCAATGATTTACTAGATGAACTTGCTCAGCTTTACAATGATTCTGACAAAGAGACAAACTTTCAAAGAAAGTATGTTAATTTCTCTTAAAAAAAGAGTAAATTCAACAACTTTTATTCAATGTTTTAACGTCTGTTCTTTTATCTAAAGTATCACGAAAAGCAATTGATCATTAATTTACGAAACAAGATAGTTTATTGTCTTCATGCAGCGTGAAGTAGTCAATTGATTCAGCTCAAATCTTTCAATGAAATTCGTAGTTATCTGATTCATTTGAACAATGAGCATTGAGTCATTAATGACATCAAAGAAAAGAAATTCTTGGTCAAAGTCAGAAAGCAAGTCATCTTTGCTGAAAAATAAGATTCATTGAACTTTTATAAAAAGATCGAAGTCATTACACTCATCAATCATTCAAAGTTGCACGACGTGATTTTAACTAGCGTCAAAAACATTGATTTACAAGCTGAAATCTGTTTCATCTGTTACAAATCAAATCATACTTCTAAAGAATGCTCTGATTGATTGAGAGTCAATGCATTAAAAGATGATAAGTTTGATCAATTTACATTGAACTCTGAGTTTGATTTTGATTCAAAAAACTAACTATCTTTTTCAGAATCATCAAAGAAATAAAGATCATATTTTTGTGTAGTCAAATCAAAGTTCTATTGAAAGAAAACTATTTTAAAAAGTCATTTCTGATCAATGTTTTTTTTATCTCTCAGAGCAATTCTTTCAGCCTTCGCTCTTTGATAAATAGTGATTTCGTCATCTACATGCTGATACATGACAAGCTAGTTGATAAAGTATGTCAGAAACTTGAAATACAATTTATATTACTAGCAAAAGAGAAGTTAATATGAGACTATGATGAGAAACTAGTTAGAAAGACTATTACTCATAAAATTCTACTCAATTTCACGATTGAAAGTTATAAGAAATTGACTATGTCAATGCTGATAGCTGATATTGAGCATCATGAAGCTATATTGAGCAAACTCTGAATGAATAAAAATGAAATATTATTGAATATGAGACATGATACTATTATATTCTCTGATCAATTAAATATTTCGATTTCGATTTTTTCAATTTCATCAAATACAAAGCACTCAAGTTAATTATGATCAACTTTGATCTTTTCAGCAGCTCATAGCAATGCTTCAAATATTCTCAAGCACTCAGTTTCAATCATTCAGAAAGAGTCATTTTTGATTCAAAACATAAACATCATCTTTTTTCAAGCACTAGTAAAACGAAAAAAGAAGAATCAAACAGAGATTTTTGCTATGTCAATTGAAGACATCAATAGAAAAATCGTTTACAATACTTAATGCAAACTAAATGTTATAAACATCTTTTCAGTTAATGAAATGACTCAGAATTTAGAAGATATTAAAGTCAAGCTATCATTGAAATATCAGAATTTTCTAGATGTCTTTGATCAAGTTCAAGCAGACAAGTTATTGTCTCATCATTCATATGATCATAAGATAAAACTTACTAGTGACGTAACATCATTTCGCTGTTAAGCATATTAAATGTTTCTCTACAAGCTTCAGAAAGTAAAAGAATATCTGAACAAGAATCTTTTCAAAGAATTTATAATTTCTAGCAAAGCTTCATATTCTTCTCTCATTCTGTTCATTCTAAAAGCAAATGAAGATCTATGATTCTGCGTTAACTATTGAAAACTCAATGCTATTATTCAAAAAAATCGTTATTCTCTATCGCTCATAAATGAAGTAATTAACAAAATAGTTGATTGCAAACATCTGACTTGATTGAATATCATTTCAACATTCAACAAACTATGAATGCACTCTGATAGTAAAAACTAAACTATCTTTATTATCACGTTAGAAGCATATAAGTCAAAAGTGCTACTCTTTGAACTAATCAATGATTCTGTCTCATTTCAACAATATATGAATGATGTTTTATGAAACTTTCTAAATGACTTTTGTCAAGTCTATTTAAACAACATTCTGATCTACAGCAAAACTCAATGAGAACATTAACAACATATCAAAATGATATTAAATCATTTATGAGAAGCTGATCTACAAGTAGATATTCAAAAGTGTGAATTCAACGTAGAAGAAACTGTTTTCTTAGAAGTCATAGTTTCAGAACAAGATCTTTGTATGAATTCTATCAAAGTGAAAGTCATAGTCAACTGAGCTACGTTGATCAATCTAAAAGAAGTTCAAAGCTTCGTGAAATTCATTAACTTCTATCATTGTTTCATTAAAAACTTCTTGAAGTTAGTCAAATTATTCACTCAGTTAACTAGAAAGAACACATCTTTTGTATGAAACAAAGTCTGTGTTCAAGCTTTTAATGATTTAAAGAAACAAGTCAGCTCAATCTCAGTACTACAACATTTCAATTTCAAACAACAGACTATTCTAGAAATCAATGCATCTGACTACGTCAAAGATAAAATTCTATCACAGTATGATGATGAAAGAGTTCTTCATTCAGTAACTTTCTACAGCAAGAGCATGATTCTTGCTGAATGCAATTATCATATTTATGACAAGAAATTGCTAGTCATTATTCAATGTTTTAAACATTGAAGACTTGAGCTTGAATGCATTGAACTACTCATTCAAATATTCATTGATCATCAAACTTTGAAGATTTTCATGAAAAATAAACAGTTGATTTGACGTCAAGTCAATTATCTAGACATTTTATTTAAGTTTAACTTTCAGATTATATTTTAATCAGGCAAAATAAATACTAAAGTCAATGCTTTAATCAGAATGTTTCTGATTAACGTTTTTGAATCAACTCAGCATACTGAAGATTGCTATCAGATCATTCTGATATTCAATAAAGTAAATGTTCTAGCTATTGAATCTGAAGTTAATCTTTATCAGTGAGTAAAAGATGTCAACAAGATGAATGAGCTTTGCAATGAGTATAAACAAGCTATAAGTGAAAACAAGCTTAAGCTACATAGTACTGAATTGAAGTACTGTGAGATTGTTGATGACATTCTGTTCAGAAAAGATCTACTGTGAATTTCTGAGAAAATGCATATGAAATTGCTAAAGAAAATTCATGATCAGTCTTTTATCTTTCACTCTGACAATCAAAGAACTACTGATTTAGTTCAACATTTCTACTATTGATCAGATCATTAAGCAACAATTAAATGTTACATTCAAAACTGTCATGTCTGTCAACAAAGCAAGACATTTAAAGATAGCATTAATGAACTTCTTCATTCTTTATTGATTTCATAGAAACGCTGAAAAGATATAGTTATGAACTTCATCATTGAGCTATCTCTATCAAAAGATTATAACATCATTTGCATAATCATATGTCATTTCATCAAGAAACATCATTATGTTTTCTATCATTGAGAAGATGATGACATTTCAGTCGAAGAAACAATTTAAATCATGCTATGAAACGTTTATTAACTTCATGATCTATTTAATTCTATTGTTTTGAACAAAGACTTTCAGTTCATATCAATCATATGACAAAGTCTTTGCAAATAATTAAAGATCACAGCTAATTTATTAACAGCTTATCATTTTGAGATCAATGATCAATCGAAATGAGCTAATTAAGATGTTGAATGAGAACTAAGAATTTATTGCAATTACATGCAGAACAACTGAGCAAAATGACTATCAATGATAGAATTCAGCGAGAATTTCAATATCTTTTCAATCATCTCAATGACTTTGTTCTACTTCAATAAGAATTTTCACTCATGAATGAGTTTTGATTCAGATATGATTGACTATAAGATTATTCATGAACGTCTTAAAGCTAGAAAAGCAAATAATATTATCATTTGAATGAAAAAGCTTTTTATCTTCAATCATCAGTAATTGAAAAAGACAAAGCAGATCATCAAAGCTCAGATTAATAAACATAAATAAGACATCATTTATGAAGTAAATGACTGAGTTTGATTATTCTTTAGAAATATAAAGATAATTAAATCATGTAAGAATTTGAAAGATAAACAGCTAAAACTTTATCAAATCACTGTCAGAGTTAAGATCTTTTATCATTTTTATTTATTGATAAGCATGAAGCAGCTGCATTTAATGTTCAGTTCAAAGCTATTACGTTCTTATTTCAACAATCTTTTATCAGAACAACATTCAAAATCATTTAGATTTCTCACTATCAAAGATGATGAGCATTGAAAGATAAATGATATTTTGAACTTTAAATGTGTCAGAATCATGTTTAAATGATACAATCAATGAAGATCAGAATTGATAGTGCTTGATCTTTAGAAATAGCTATAATTAAATATTAAGAATACAGAAGAAGATTGATACAAAAGCTTTTATTTATGTAATGTTCAGAGACTGCACTAAACTTGAAAGAAATGTATTTGTGACATGAAAAAAAGATGATGTAAATGAACAAAATGTTGAAAGAAAAGAGTGTTGAGAAAGAAAAAAGATGTTGAGTCATATTTGAGTCAAATCTGAGTCAGATCTTGATCAAATCATTGACTAGCTCTAATCATTACACAGAGTACTTGCTAATGTGCATTACAAATTGATTAGAGCTTCAGTCTTGTTCAGTCTTATCAGTCTTGATACGCTTGTAACATTACTTTTCTCTTTGAAAATTCATGTTTGCATGAATGTAGTTCATTTGCTCGCTTTTTATTAATAGTTATTTCGATATTTAACGCGATTTGCTTGAATATAGCTTATGAAATTCGTTCAAAACTTTCTCTGAGTCATTGAATTCTTCTTTATCGACATAGTATCATTTGTTATTTCTATCTAAATCTTTTCATTTAACTTTGTACTGTATTCAATCTTGATAACGTCTGAAGTTCAATATATTATTTATCTCTCAATGTTCATCATCTTCAATAGTAATTAATCTGAGTGATTCTGAATGTTGTTCTGATAGAAAATCTTCTGAATATGATCATAGCAGCTTCAAGCTGAACATTGAATGCAAATGCTTTATGCTGACTGATAAATGAAGATGATAGAAGATACTCATTTTAGCAGTGATTTAATAAAGATTTAGCTGTTTATCTTTCAAATCTTTGCAAAGTCTTGTTATTTTGACGTTTCTGAAAGATAGTCAAATTCAGTTATCTACTTCATATGTAATGTCTCATCTATGTTTATTAATCTGAACTTTAATGATCAGCTTCGTCTTTTTCAATTGTTGATGATTGAAGCTCAGTAACTCTTTCATTTGAATGACAATATTGTCTGCTTTTCTAGCTTCAAGTCGTTCATGAGTTGTTTCATAGTTAGTTGTATCTGAATTGAAACTTATTCGAGAATGAAATTCTTTATTAAAGTAGAAGAAAGTCATTGAAGTGATCAAGAAGATATTGAAATTGTTGCTGAATTCTATCATAGATATTCATTTAATTCAGTCGTTCTGCATGTAATTGCAGTAGATTCTAAGTTTGCATTCAACATTCTGATTGACTCATTTTGATTAATTGTTGATCTCAGAATAATAAACTGTGAATAAACTAGCTGTGATTCTCAGTCGCTTGCAAAGACTTTTTCACATAGTTGATATGAATTAAAAGTCTTTGTTTGAAACAATAGAACTGAATAAATCATGCAGTTGATAAATGTTTCATAGCATGATTCAAATCATTTCTTCGACTGAGATGTCATCATCTTCTCAATGATAGAAAACATAGTGACGTTCTTTGATGAAATGATATATGATTATGCAAATGATGTTATAGTCTTCTGACAGAGATAGTTCAGTGATGAAGTTCATAGCTATATCTTTTCAGCATTTCTGTGAAATCAAAAGAGAATGATGAAGTTCATTAATGCTATCTTTAGAGACTTTGCTTCGCTGACAAGCATGACAGTTTCAAATGTATCATTGAATAGTAACTCAATGATCTGATCAATAGTAGAAACGCTGAACTAAATCAATGATTCATTTATTGTTGAGATGAAAGATTGAAGATTGATCATGCACTTCTTGTAGTAATTTCGTGTGCATATTCTTAGAAACTCACAATAAATCTTTTCTAAATAGAACGTCATCAATGATTTTGCAGTTCTTCAGTTTAGTGATATGAAATTTGAGCTTGTTGTCATTTTTTGCTTATTTATATTTGCTGCAGAACTCATTCATTTAATTGACTAATTATACTCTTTGATAAAGATTGACTTCTGATTTTGAATTTGCGCTCAATTTCAAGTCAATAGATAGAATATTGACTTTATCAAAAGTAAGAATAGTTTGAAAGTGATCTTTAAATCGTTTAGCTGATTCAAAAACGTTCGCTAAAGACATTTGAGTTAGTGCATCGACTTTAATGTTCATTTTGCCTGATATAAAGATGATCTGAAAATTGAACTTCAATAGAATGTTCAGATAGTTGACTTGACGTTGACTCAGCTGTTTGTTTTTTATGAAGATCTTCAGAGCTTAATGATCAATGAATATCTGAATGAGTAATTCAGTATATTTCAGCTTGAGTCATCAATGTTTGAAACAGTGAATAATGATCAGCAATTTCTTGTCATAGATATGATAGTTGATTTCAGCGAAAATCATGCTTTTGCTGTAGAAGATCATCGAGTGAAGTATATTCTCATCATTGTACTGAGACAGTATTTCATCTTTTACATAGTTCAATGCATTGATTTTCAAAATAGTCTGATGTTTGAGATTGAAATAACGAAGAACTGAAGCGAAACTGATCTGTTTCTTCAAATTTCTGAAAGCTTGAATGCAGACTTTGTTTCAAACAAAAGACGTGTCTTTTCTAGTTAATTGAGTGAATGATTTGACTAGTTTGAAGAAGTTTCTAATGAAATGACGGTAGAAGTTCACAAATCTCATGAAGCTTTGAATTTCTTTCAAATTGATCGAAGTAGTTCAGTTGACTATGATGATCATCTTGCTTAAATTCATGCAAAGATTTTGTTCTGATACAATGACTTCTAGAAAGACAGTCTCTTCTACATTGAATTCGCACTTTTGAATATTCATCTGCAGTTCAGCTTTGCGTAGTCGTTTCAATACTAGTTTGACGTGATCTTTATGTTTCTTTCTCATTTTGCTATAGATGAGAATGTCATCTAGATAGACTTGACAAAAGTCGTTCAGAAAGTCTCATAAAACGTCATTCATATATTGCTGAAAGAAGATTGATTTGTTAGTCAGTTCAAATGATAACATCTTGTATTTATATGCTTCTAAAGCAGTGATAAAAGTGATGTAATTCTCGTTATTGAAATGCATTTACAGTTTGTTGAATGCTGATATGATGTTCAATCTAGTCAGATGTTTGCAACTCACTATTTTATCAATAATCTCGTCTATCAGCAGTAGAAAATATTTATTTCTTTTGAAAATGACATTTAGCTTTTGATAGTTCATGCAGAATTGAAGATCTTCATTTGCTTTAAAAGCGAATAAAACAGAGAAGAAATAGAAAGTCTGACTGAGAGTGATGAATTTCTTCAACAGATTCTCGTTTAAGTACTTCTTTACTTTCAGAAGTTTAACAGAAAACATTTGATAAACTTGACAGCAAGAAGACGTTGAATCATTGATGAGCTCAATTTTATGATCGTAGAAGCGATGAAAAAGTAGTTTATTCAATTGAACTCGATCAAAAACATTTAGAAACTCATGATATTTTGATGACAGCTTCGCTTTAATATCTTTCAAATTCTGAGTCATTTCATTGATTAAAGAGACGTTTAAAGCGTTCAAATTGCACTGAGTATTGTACGCGATTTCTTTATTGATGTTCATCATGAATAAAGCAAAGACTTCAATCTTGTTCTTTTTTGAATGATTCAACAATGTTTTAAATGAAGTGATGTTTATGCTTTGAATCGAAAATGACTCTTTCTGAATAGTGATTGAAATGAGTCGTTTGAGCATCGTAAAAGTCTTAGTCTGAGTGATTGAAGAGAGCGAAGTTGATCGCGATCAACTTGAGTGCTTTGAATTGAGCGAGATCGAAAAAATCGAAATAGAAGTATTCAATTGATTTAAAAAAACAATGACATCATTTTGCATATTCAGTAATATTTCGTTTTTATTCATTCAGAACTTACTCAATATGACTTCATGATGATTGATATCAGCTATCAACATTGATATAGTCAATTTCTTATGACTTTCAATGATGAGATTGAGTAGAATTTTATGAGTGATTGTCTTTTTAAATATCTTTTCATCATAATCTTTTATTAACTTCTCTTTTGTCAGTGATATAGGTTGAATTCTCAGTTTCTTGCATACTTTATCAACTAGGTTGAAATGTATGATTGTATAAATGATTGAATCACTGTCAATTAAAGAACGAAGACTGAAAGATCATTTCTGAGAGATAAGATAAGCATTAATTAGAAATGACTTTTCAAAGTAATTTTCTTTTGATAGAATTTCGTTTAGTTTGCACAAAGATATAATCTTTACTTCTTCAATGACTTTTGAAGAGATGACTAGTTTTTTGAATCGAAATTCAAATCAAAATCAAAGTGATTATATTCTTTGTTCACTGCATTGATTCTAGTAGATTGATTGAAGCACTTCTTAAAGCTATGATCTGATTTATGACATATGAAACAGCTTTTGACTAAAATGTCTGCTTTTTTGACGTTAGTTAAAATCGCGCTGCGCGACTTTAGATTATCAAACTTCAAATGATCAACTGATTGAATGATAATAATCACTTTATGAAAGATAGTCTTTGAAACATCATTGACGCGTTTGAGCTTGTTCTTGATCTCTCGAATGACTCACTGATCATTATTCAAATGAATCAGATAGAAATGAATTTCTTTTAGAGAATCAGATTGAACTAGTTGATCTACTCAAATGAATCGAAGACGAGAATTGATTTTATCTTTCAGATCAATGATCAGTTGCTTTTCATGATAGTCTAGATAGAAAGATAGTTGTTGAAACTGAGTATAGAACTTGCTGAATTTCTTTGATTCTTGAACCAAGTTGTAATATTCTTTACGAAAGTTGACTTTCTTATTTGAATCATTGAACAACTGAGCTAACTCTTTCAAAAGATCTTTGATGATTCTATAGAAATTGACACAATCACGTTCGCGTCTAGCTTGAGTGATCTTTGCTGCGTCATCAAATAATCTAGAATGTACATAGCTCAATTTGACTCGTTCATTAGAAAAGAGATCAACGTTGATCTCTAGTTTATTCTGAATTTTTTCGTATCAGTTCTCTTAAGTAGAGTTCTTTTCATCAGTAAACAGCGAAGAATCAGGTATTTTTTGAGATCTAGAACGCTCAGAGTAGATGAAATCAGAAGAAGTGTTTTCTTTAGTTTAAAGTCTAGACTTCAACTTTTTAATTTCGTCTTCTTGTTGTTTATTTAACTTGTAGAGTTAATCTGTTTCTTTATCAAGAACTAGGCTTCAAGCCTTTCAGATTTCGTAGAACATAAGAAGTATTATTGTTTCAGCAAATGATTCGTCATCTTCATGAAAAAATTACGCAGCACTTGATGATTTCGATGAATCAGCATCAGAGGTTTGAGAGAAACGAGTTCAAAATTTCTCAGAATGCTCTTCAGTAAATGAATGACTAAACATGATGAGATTTATTTGAAAGAGAGTTGAATGAATGATGATGCTTGATGATTGAAGAAGAAAGACGTATGAAGTGATGTTTAATCTTCAACAAGAAAGATGAGATTTGTTTGTTGATTTGATTGATTCTTTAGCAAACAACGAAGATTTTTTATTGTTGAATCTATTGATCGATTTGATTCTTGAGCAATTCACGAAGATTCTTTATCGTGATTCTTGTAATTGAATGAACTTTGTGTACTTAATGAGCAATAAGTAGTCTAGCAATTCAAACAGTCTTGTTGTTGATTTTATTCAACTCTCTAATGTTGTTCTGTCTTTCAATTGTCGTTGATCATCAGATAAATGAATTTCTTTAGACTCATTCTGTCTGTATGAATATGTTGAATGAGTAATGAGATCAGTATCATGTGATTAACAAATTCTTAATATAATGTCAGAATCATGTTTAAATGATACAATCAATGAAGATCAGAATTGATAGTGCTTGATCTTTAAAGATAGCTATAACTGAATATTAAGAATACAGAAGAAGATTGATACAAAA
>JAABUS010003297.1_pt1 | contig 26694 bp, 25 predicted proteins | sample 5560161 | NCBI WGS metagenome assembly JAABUS01 (sample SAMN10711885, study PRJNA513376) | rock metagenome | isolation source: Antarctica rocks | place: Antarctica: Victoria Land, Trio Nunatak nord | collected 2016-01-04
GCGGCAAGGCAGGCAGACGAGATTATGGTGAGTAAATAGAATAAAAACGAGTTTTCAAAGAGTTTATGAACCAAGCAACTACTTCCGCTCGCTTTTCGAATCGCTAGCGTTTGCTTCATTCCCTTTCCTTCCCTTCCCTTCCCTTCCCTTTCACATCGCGTCGAAACTGAACTCCATTAAAAAATCAAAAAATACCAAACAAAAACATCGATTCACACACACAAAACCCCCCTGCCCCCCCCCCAAATAAATTGCAGACTGGCAACTGATAAAAAAAAAGTACCTACGTACCTAACCTACCTATCTAATACAAACAAACCCCCAAGACCCCCTCGTCACGGAAAAAAAACCACTTTTTTTCTTCAAATGAATAGGAAAATGGGCATTTTTATGCTACGAGGTGGTGGGTATTTCATGCATCGGGGATTGATGTTTGTGCTGACAAGGATTTATCTTTCGGTCTTTTCGGAGGGGGGGGGTAGGGCATGCCCTCTTTCCGGTGCATTTCCTGCCTTCCCCCTTTCAACAACCCCCCCCACCCCCCCCGGTCCCCGGCTTCTCTCATTCCCGCTAATTCCCACCATACGCGCCTGCTCAATGCGCTGGTTTGGCTCATAGGCTGGTGGAGGATGGTTCTCAAGGGGAGGGGGGGAGGGTGTGGGAAGGAAGGGTGGGAATGAGTGGGGGAAGGAAGGGGTGGGGGTAGGAAGGGGACTTTGGGGCGGGGAGGTAAGGGGTAGAGCTAAGATTTATTGTGTTTCGGTTATGGGTATTCAGATGGAAGGGAGAAGGTGGAAGGTGGAAGGGGGAAGGGGGAAGGGGGAAGGGGGAACGGGGAACGGGGAACGGGGAACGGGGAACGGGGAACGGGGAACGGGCGATGGGATGTGTGTGATGTGTATGATAAAGGAGAGAGGTTTTTGGTAGTGTTCTGTTATGGCTTGATCGATCGATTGATTAATCGAGGAAATGAACAATGTGGGAATAATAAAGGACATATCTCTCCTCGAGGGTGATAATTGAAAGTTTGGGTTTTTGGAAGGGTAGGGATTGCATTTCGCAGGAACACCTCTAGGAATCAGTAACGCCGCGAGCCTGACCCTTAGGCCTACTGCGAAATGGGTTTCACAACCCTTCGAAGTCTGCATGTGATGGTTGGTCCTCACACAAACTTTTTGTTCAAAACCTCTGCATTTGTCTTAAGCTTGAAAATGACTGGATGATCCGGACGTAGATAGGTACGAAACTCGAAGGGAATGACGAAATTTGAGCCGGAGCCGATCTGAGCCGACATACGAATAGAGAAGGAATATCACTACCTCCACACTCCAGCGGACCTTTCCGACAGAGGGTTGCTTAACCGTCTCAGGTTGGCATGCTGCTCGGTCTCGCACATCTACTCTTCTGGAGCTGGAGTCTCAACCGTCTTGCTCATTCCTAGGACTTTGCTCGCCTTGGTGGAAGTCCAACTTTGACCTACTCCATCCAAATTCGCCTCCGTGCCAGTATCTGCAGAGCCTTCCTTCAGCGTCGGTGGCACTTGGAGAGCCCTCCCCGCTCGGTCCCATCCCGGTGGCAAGAACATCTTTGTCGCTGCAGCGTCCTTTTTCAGCTTGCTAATGACTCCATCATTCAGGAGTACAGCGGGGACCTGGGCTTTGAGGGCTTCGTAGAAAGAATCGGGGTCGGTCAATGCCGTCCAGCCCAAGGAAAGCTGATAGACAGGATAAATCCGATTCCAGGAATGAATCCAAGGCCGAATGTAATTACGTTCTTCACGTAATCGGCGAACCAAGTGGTTGGCTTATGAGGCATCCATTGCAACTCGACGCCAAAATTGGCGTTCGCAATTTTTAATTGAAATCGTATCCATCAACACGCGACTATTTCGGCGACAGTGAGATAGTCTCGACGCAATTATGGTCTGCGAATTTGTTATCTCTTGGTCGCCAGATCTGCACCAAACCCCTCTGCGTGAAACTGATTTGAATGTACGTGCACAGATGTTTGTACTGTGCATCGGTCTGATGCGCAATTGGGATATATATAGCGCGGATGTACCCCAATAACTACCATGCCGTCAACATAACATCACAGGCACTGGAAAGGGGGATGACAGACATCAATCCAAACAAACCTCTCTTCCTTGGTTAGCATGGGCATTGTCATGAAACTGGCCTGAGAACGTTGTCAGACAAGAGAGACCCATCGATGCCATGATATACGGACCTCGGCGGAAGCTCCCTGCTCTCTGGCCTTAATTTTGTTTCCGCTCGTACAAAGATTATGCTGAAACCGCCTCTTGATGTTGTCGGGAGTAGGTCCATACGAGAATGAAAGCTGCTCCCAACAGCCGTAGTCCGTGTTCCACCAATCACCTCTCACAATCTTGTATCCTGGTCATGGGTGTGCTCTTCCTTTGGGAGACTTAGCCGCTACACTACCGTGGTATGCTTCCTGGTTCCACACATATTCGACCATCATTTTACTGTAAAAGTCTTCGATCTTGTCTGCATGGTAGCCATCGGCTTGCGAGGTATTTAGAACACTTCGTTTGAAGAAACATTCTCCCTCTGGATAAGCGAGAGCCATTTTCGATACGTAAATTGAGTCTAGCAAGAGAGTGTCTGGATAAAAGTTGTGAGAGGGGGAGCTGCTTATATAGAAATCCCATCGTATGGAAGAGATCATCGCGGACCTTGATATCGATCCAATGGACAAAGTTTTCGCAATCGTGCATTCTTCGACAAGCGTGGAGAAGGAAACATCATGCGGGCTTCCGATCCGGAGCTTCACTAATTTCGTTTTCGTTGCTTCGTTAAGAGGCATGGCAGCTTAGTATATCGAGTAAACCCACATGCTTCCGATTCTGAACCTGTATCCTTTACACCCTTCATGCGGATGCTATAAACGCAATCTGATTGTTGGAGGCTCCTCATTTGATCTGCCGTAGGCCATTTCAACTTACAGGCCCCTCTTCTCGCCGTGACAACCTGTGCAGCTTAGGTTTCACAGCAACGCCGTGAAATCTCCTGCAAAGATTGACCGACCCACTGCAATTGCTAGTGTGAAGCTCCGAGGACATACCACTCCTTCTCTCAACCTCAGAGTTTGTATAACCTTGTGACGTGCTTTATCAGGTGCGAAATCGGGCCCAACGCTGGATATTGGATCCAATTCGGCGAAGACATGCGGGTTATTGTCGTGTCCACCTACCACGAAGTAAAGCACCTTCGGTTGACGCAAAAGAAAAGAACAAAACCACAACACCATTGTACCAGCGCCATTAGGAATCGAACCTACTATAATTAAGTACTCTCGGCAAACAGCAAATACACGTCAATACTTTTGAGTTTCTCTGAGCGCGGTCGTTGAGTTATTCTCCGCATTCCAAAGGAGATTTGTCGTATCATGCAGCAACCTGCTTCTGGCAATTGATCCTCGGCTGTTGGTTAGATCGGGTGACCAATACAACGAATGCCGTTCTTGGCACATTTTGATTCTTGACGCCGTTGTGCATTTGGTTGGCAAGGCCTGCCGTCGTTGGTCTACAGTACGTAGATTCGACCATCTGCAAGTTGCGGCCCCGCCATTACGGTGTCGTCATTTCCGGCTTTGCAGTCGTTATCTGCTACAGTGCCTTACGGTACATTGCGCAGGTGACGGGAGCCGTTTTGGGTTGGGTTGGATAGTTTGTGATGATGAGAGATTGATAGTGGAAACGGAGAGTGGAAGTGGTGGCGATTGAGTGAGGTGATTCTCTGCAGAAACTGTACAGAGCAAGTGGGCGTGATGGGGATGGATGTTGAGGATAGAAGTGATGCAAGAGAAGACGGGCCGGCTCATTTGGTTTGTGCGGATAGAGGCTGTTGGATTTGCCCGTTTTGTCTAGATCTTTGATCTCTCTAATCACCGTCCTTATTGCAATCAATTAACAATCGGGTTAGAGCTCAGCTCTTTCGCATCATTCTGAATTGTCAGGGCAGAGAAACAATTGCATAAGGACTGTTATATTGGTTGAAGGGTTGCGTGTCTTTCATTCGCCAAGTGCAAAGTCCAGCTCGTAAGCACGAGTACATGGGTATATCATCCAGCGATCCATATCCCCGACCTACGCTCCATCTCCCGAGGGTACCCTAAAGTCCTGTCCTCCTTCTATGGGAATACCCAAATCCGGGTTTCCTCTGCCGTCAAAGTTGACAATTTGCGCCATGGTGTACCTATCTCCACCACAGCTCCCAGCAGCATTGGTGGTCGCGTGGTAAGCGTTCCATACCTCGGTTCCATCCGGACTCGAGAAGAAGCAATTATGTCCCGTCCCGTAATTGCTATTCGCTGCCGAAAAGGCTGGCCCTGATTTCGTCCAGCTGGACGCTTGTAAGGGATCGCCACTGCCATCATAGGCAAGCAGGCCGAGCGCATACGTCGCGGTACCGCACCAGGAGGCGGAGAAAGAGAGCCAGGTACGACCGTCGTGGTAGAGAGGGTTGGGGCCTTCGTTCACAGCGGCTGGTTGTCCTGGGACGGCATTGGCCATTTCCCATTGCTCGGTGGGCTTGGAGATGACGGACCAGGGGCCGATAGTCCAGGCATTGGTGTCAAGGGCGGCGATGTTGATGCTCTGGACGCCGCTTTTGTCAATGGCGGAGCAGACGTGGTAGCGACCAGCGCCGATGGTTAGGTATGTGCCGTCGATGGACCAAGGGTCCTTGCCGTCTGCGCCACCTTGGCCGCCCGGGGCTGGCGTTAACTCAGCGAGGAAAGTGTAGGAGCAGTCGTAAGGATTAGAAGGGCAGCCTTGGAGGACAAAGGAACGTTGGCCGGATTCAATGACGCCATTACCCGCGGTGTAGAAGATGTGCCAGCTGGTGGAAGGGTCAGGAGAGTTTATTTGGACGGAGTGAGAAGATCACCAACATTCCATCAATGTGGTGCATTTCTGGAGCCCAGAAGTTTGCATTGCGATTAGGATCTGTGTCTGTCCAGACGGTTTTCGTTTCGCCACCCAATAGACCACCGACTGTTTTTGACCGGGTTACAGATATGTGTGAGCCTTCAGTGTTAGTCAGGTAGTAGTATCCTCCAGTTGTAACCATGTGCGGGTCCGCTCCTGGACTCCGGATTGGACTTTGGAATGTTTGACATTGCGCGAGTAGGGCAAAGCCCAAAGTAGATAAAGCTGTAAAAAACATGGTGGCAGAGATATAGGGCTAGCGGTAGAGCTTGTCAGCAATCTTGCACTTGAGTTACTCCATAGGAAGGATATGCTTTATAGGATATAAAGCTTCGTCAGGTCAGACATTGATGCTATATTCAAAGACGATATACTAAGAACGAAGGCGGCTAATTGATTGCACTGCAATTCTATTGTGCCGTTGGTGACATAGTCTTAGATCTTCGCTTTGTCCGACCATCTTTCTGAAACCTTGGCACCGAAGGAAATATGTAATGTCGTGCGTGCACGTGCTTGTGCTACCCAAGGGCTTGTCTAGAGGCAGGGTCAGCACTCAGCAGCAGAGCGTAGCTAGGAGTAAGTAGGAAAGTTGTGGTAAGATGAAGCGCGAGCAACGGGATGCTCCACCTAACAACCCGTTGCAGTAGCCACTGTCTTGGGTTCTAATTGTGAATGGATCAATGTTAATGAGATGTTACTGCCACGCGGGTTCAGACTAAGACCTGAAAGATCCCTAGCTGATATATGTGGCCCGAGGATGCGGACTCCATGCAAGACGGGAATTGATGCGAAAAGAGCTTCCTCATGATTGCTCGGGTTTCTGTATTTGTTTCTACTCTTGAACCACCCCCGAGAACAGCAGATAACAGAAAAAGCCATTAGAAGACGATAAGATCCTTAACAGTTGCCGGGTAGAATCAAGTGCTTTTACAACTTATTGCAACGTTAGAGTGAATTTACCCAAGGCTGATGCCCGACGAGAGATTAAGCAGCAAGACTTGAAGACTATCGAAAGCATGAGATCGAAAGCATGAGATCTGTAACATCACTAAAGCAACTAATAATATAGCTAGATAAGGTAGATAAACCCGTTCGAGGGTCCAGAAGATCTCAGGCACGAAACATCGGAGCAACTATCAGGGTTGTGAAATCTCCGCGTAGGGCAGATCGAAGGGCGTCCCTCTGTCACTCGGAAAGAGGGTTCGGGAATGTTACGAGTAGGAGAATTATCCCGCAGACTGCAGTAAGGTACCTTATGGAGTTGGGGGCGGCTGGTAGCCCAGTCGTCGGAGCGGGCTGGCTTAAAAGCGGACTAGTGACCAGGTAATCTTCATTTCTTTATTTCTCATACGAGCATTTTCAAGTCGTGCAGTATACGAAGTCGAACTTATCGTCATGCCTTGTGTATGACGGTTGATAGATAGATGGATTGTGGATGGTTCAATGTCCGTCAGCTTTGCTGCGATGTCGTTGAGGTGAAGTTAGTAAAGTATGATTGATACCCGTAAGGCAGATTGGGTCAAGTCACGTGGGGTAACTCTATTTTCCGTTTAGGGTTTCAGACTTCAGTCCTTGCTGCGGTGTTTCAGGATATGTCGAAATACCTTACCTCATGAAAATCAATTCATGTTATTTAGGGAAAGACTGTTATATCATGCTTGAAGTACTTATCTCGTAGTAGCTGACAGAGCAATGATACTTTCTATACATAATCTACAGTCCATGTGTACTCCTTTTCGTATTATCGGGCAGGTCTACCATTCCTTAGAACACCGCCCCTGCGCCAATGCGTTAAACGTCTGATAACAGCATGATTCCCCCGGTGTAAGTGAACTCCAAAAGCAGCCATCCCGAGTCCGGGGCCCAAAATTCCCGTCATTTATTGCGTAACAGCCCTAATGCCTTGTAACATGAATGCAAATATCAGCCCTCTTGCAACCTGCTCAACCTGTAAACAATCAAAGACGCGTCCCAGTGCCTCTCCGCTGGCTGCTGCACCCATCACACTGGTGAGAGCCTGAGGCATGCCTCGCTCTACCAGCAGCTTCCGTGCTTTCAGTCTTAATTTAGCCTTCTCCTCTTCAGTCGGAGGAGGCGGCCAAGCTTTGAGTTCTTCCTCTGTTGGAAGGCTGTTTTCTCGTAGCTTGGTCAGATGATAAGCTAAGCCAGCATCTGAAGCGTTGTCCTCAATGATGGTCTTTTGTAGGAGGACGCGGATGGCTTCAAGGTTGGGATTCCCAGGACGGAGAAGGAAACCCTTTGCCGCATTGAGGAGTGTTCGCCTAATGTTCCACGCGGATGATAGATTATAGAGCTCGTTGATGACGGCGAAGAAAAGCTCGACGGCCACTTGCGTTTCTTTTTCTGACATTGGCGGTGGTGCCTCCCGCTTTAGTGGAAGAGGTGTCGCCGAGGGCATTTCTGAAGACCTTAGGGATGAGGAGATGCTCTTGCGCTCCGGGGACGGCATGGTTGTGGGACCACTACTTGTAGAGGAACTCAGGGCTGCGTGGTCATCTACAGAGTTGGAAGGCCTGGGTGAATCTGGAAGAGCATTGTAATCATCGGATATCTCGCTTGGTGGGGGGGGTAGATGAAGCTCATGTTCTGCGTTGAGCATGGTTGGTACGACTGTGTGGTCGACGCCATTGGGTCTCGGCTCGTCGACGGAAGCCCGTTGCATAGTCTCCAGATTGGGTGAAGCTGTCCTGACTGACGTACCATAATGCTCAGCAGGGATCTGGTTAGGTCGGCTCGGTAAAGGGGGTGCTTTCAATGATTCTGCAATGGCATTGGGCGGGCTACGCAAGCTGTCCGTAGATTCCCGAATTCGCCCAGGGCTTGTCGCTGCCAGCTTGCTGCTGTCTATTCTGGAAAGTTGTGTGGTTGACCGCTGAGCTGGTTTAGCTGGACTGACGGCAGCTTGTTTTCTCTGTCCCAGAGATCCCACATTACCCAGAACTCCGGTGACACCACCAACTATAGCTTTACCGCCCCCAGCAACTCCCTTGGGTGCACTGACAAGTACGTCAAGCATGCCCTTACCCATAGTCTCAAACGCGGCTGGGCTGGGAAATCCAAAGCCGCTTTTATTTACGCTGGGAGATGATTTACCCAATGCTTGGTCCTTTTCCAAGAATCGTTTCATGCCCTCGCTTTCCGCAAGCCGTTCGAACGATAACGCATCACGAAGGTAACGCTCTAGTTCAATGCGCAAGGCCGCTTTTGTCCGGTTTTTCCAGCCTGGTATGGCCGCATGCCGCTCCGTAAAGGCAGCCACGCCCGAGACAACAGATATCCTGCGCAACACTTCATGAAGCGTCTCGAAATCGTCGTATTTCCGAGCTATCATCCAGCCTGGATACTGAGATGTTGCAGGCTCTATCTGCAGTAAGTAGTCCATGGCGGGCTTCGATCGTATTGTACCCTTGTCGCCGGTTGTGGAATCGTCAAAGATGGAAATAACGGCATTGTGAAGTGTCAGAGAAGAAGGATTCGAAGATCGTGAAATGAAAGTATCTGTTTGAAGCGCCGTGGGTTGATGTGGAGGTATGATCTGATCGAAGCTCGTAAAGCTGGGAGCACTGTCTGAAGGAATCGAATCGAATGGTATGGGTGCTACTTGACTCTCCTCACTTAAACTTGTCGGCGAATTATTTCCATTTGCTACAAGGTCGCTTTGAGAAGATGTCGGTGTTCCTCTTCCTGCCGTCGTCGTACCAGACGATAAGCTATCAGTATGAAGATCTCTTCTCTGTGCGTCTTCTACAGCCATCAATTCGCTCAAATGCCTCGCTTCTTGCATAGCTTCTTGCATAGCCCCTTCAGCTCTGCTAAGGGTTCGTTGGTGCTCAAGTCTAATCTGCGACTCGCTTATATTGCCATTTAGAGGATTGGGAGGTTCTATAGATCGTTCGTTAGGTCTAGTTTGGATTGGGATCTTCGCTGCTCCATTGGCTGTAGCTCCACCCACTCCTGCGTCGATGGCATCCATCAGTTCCGTATCAGCCTCCTCAAGTAAGTAGACTATCCAACCGTTGATCCATTCAGGTTTTGAACAGCTTTGCACAGTCATTTCGAGAACCAGTCCAGCAAGTATCTCTCGGAGAAACGCCCTTACTGGCTCGCAATTATATGCCTTCGAGTCCAGAAATGTCTGCAGAATGTCTTCTGCCACAGCCTTCAGCTTCTTCTCCTGCTGCCTGACATCAACAACGTTCGCAAGGCTACTTTCCGGATATGCTTCAAGATACTGAGACAAAGCATCCGCGGGGTTGAGGTTGGATGATCCGGAGTTCATCAGGGCGCCGGAAAGCTCGTCGAAAAAGACTATGACAATGGCAGAAGAGTTCGTGAGGAAGTCTAGAAATGTGTCTGCAGGTCGCTTTCGGTATAAGTGTGAGGATACGGAGAGAAGGAACCCTATTAGAGTTTGTCGACAAGCGAAAGGAAACGACGCTTCCTTGGGCAATATAGGTGCGTACCACCACCTTCATGGATCAGCATATTGCCAACATATTGACTCGTCGCTACCATACTTTACATAGTCGCGGATAACAGCGTCTGTAAGATTTCCCAAAGCAGCTGCGGTAAAAGGTTGAAAGCCCGAGAAGTCCAACTCCTTATGAGCTGAAATCTTGTTTTCTACATCGCGAACGTCGCTTCTATCCTGAGTGCTGTTCCCATGCTGCTTTCCCCGCCAATTTAACACTCGTTCGACAACGTTCAAGCTGGCTTCTTTTCTCCTCCTAGCTTCTGAAGCCTCGGTCCCATGGCTTGCCTGATTTTGGACATTCTCTTCCCATGTAGCATGCAATAGTACGCCACCAACGATGCCTATGATGAGGAGTCCGACTCTACCAAGCACGAAGTATGTGATCGAGGCCAAGCCGACAGCACAAGCTCCTAGTGTTTCACTGCTGGCAGTAGAGAGAAATCGCAGGACACCATTAATGAGCTCCTGGGCCTTGGTAAGCCCTACAGGTTTATTCCGAACCTCATTTTGCTCCAAAGATGTCGAATTAGCTTTCGGTGTGGGCTCTAAACGGTTGTGATTTTCCTCCTCCTGTGCATTGGATTTGGGAAGGCTGTTGGAGTTGTTGTACGCCATGCTGTCTCAGAACCATCTTTTCGTACTGTGGTGCTCACGCCTTCGCTGGCGAAATGTTGGGGCGCATGATACATGGACTGAGATTGGTGAGCTCCTCCGTGTTTGCGAGCTGCGACGTGTACCGTGTACGGAGCTACTCTAGCGTCAACGGCAGATGTCTAGCGCCGAATTTCTTATTTCCATTCTCATCGGAGATAACCTGTAGTGACTGTTAGCAACGTCCACTTGCTCCGGCAGATTTTACTTGGACTAGATCGTGTTGCGAAGAGGAAGTACAAAGAGAATCATTGTTAGCAGAAGCGCCAAGATGAGCTGTGTGGCCTGCCAAGAGCCTTTGATTCTAATATTCGAGCCGGACGAAGAAGTTGATGTCCGCCAAGATGTTGGCTCATCAAGTCCTGGAAATATCTGCACAATCCCTGATTCTGTTGAGATTCAATGTGGATGCCATTTCCATTGGTTCGTCTTCCAACGACGACTGTAGGATTATGTAATGGCACTAAGTGGCCTGGGATAATCTAGGCAATGCCTTTTAGACGCCTATTCTATGACTGAATGCCCCAGCTGTGGACGGAACATCTCGGCTACTGGAGCCTCTGGGGAACAACAAATTCTGTGCAATTTGAACAACGAAGGGGGTCTACAAACAGGCCTTGACATACTACCCTTGCTTACAGAGGAGAGCTACCTTAAGGCTTATCCGGAGGAGCGCCGATGCAGAGCCTTCCTAGAATTTTGTGCGGAAGGTGACATTGAAGCCATAGTCGACCTTCTTGACAACGACCAAGATGAGGTCGAAGAAAACAGCGACAATGTGGAGCCGAAAACAGATGTCTTGAGGTACCAAGATCTAATGGGGTCAATGAACTCAGGCCTACATACTGCAGTGTTGAATGGTAGAGAAGAGGTTGCATGGCTCTTAGTAATGCTCGCCTCGAATTTTGAAATAGATCAATTCCCATTGGAGGTCCTCCAGGTTGCAAAGAGTTTAGGGATTGCGAGAGAAGATCAGACAGGGAAACTGGATATACGTTCTTTGAAAGACGCAGAAGGTATGACAGCTGAGCAGCGGGCCAGAGAATATGGAGGAGTATGGAACACCTGGCTAGTGTCCGGCAGATTGAGAGTTGGGGCGCACTCATAGTATGGCACTGCTTTCACCTCCTGTACAACGAATGGCCCCAGCATGGAGGAGGGTTTATGATAGTCCAATAGCTTCTGATGGTAGAAAGTGCCTTAGATTGCTGCATGCACGACCTAGAGTTACAATCCGAATTCTTCAAGTTATATTTGCGCTCATCCGAATTGCCTAGACTTCATCGCCCTGAAGCTTGGAAAGACATGTAAAGCAGAGGATGGCAAGCAATATCCGCAATCCGAGTGAAGTCTGACGCCATGGAGATGGTGCGTGAGACGCAAAGAAGACTGCGTGAGGCTATACGAAGTACCCTAATCGTCTGAGGGGCCCGAATAATCTCCGGTAGTGGATAGGCCGTTACCTGACATATTTGGTGTGAGTTCCAGTGCAAATTATAGCGCCGCCTTCTCCGACATGTCGAATCTCAATCGTCGTGAAAGCCAAGCTTGCTCCTACTTTGCTTGCACGAGCTTCAATCTCAATTAAATCGCCCTCTTTCGCAGTAGAGACGTAGGTAGTGTGTATGTCAGTCGATACACCTGTCTTCTCAAGACCCACAGTAGCAATTGCCATACCACCAGCCCAGTCAGTCAGACATGCTGACACCGTGCCATGTAAGGTTCCCTTCGAATTGAGATGCACTGGGAGGACACAAAGACGTGCTCTCATAGTGCCGCTGCTAGCAGAGAGTATCTCTATGTCATTTAGGAGAAAGTTGTAAATCGGACTCTTCGACTTCGTTCTGGCCCAGAAGCTTCGTACAAGCTGTAGCTCGGAAGAACTTTCATTTTCCATAGCTGCACCTTCGTGATCAGACCGTAGGTGAGGAAAGTATTGTTGATAGTAGGGAAGGTAAGGTCGCCTTAGATAAACAAGATTAAGTAGTGTACCTCAGCCGTAAACTGAGGATACGAGTAAGGTAAGGCTGCGCCTATGTAGATACTTTTAGGTTGCACTACTGTAACCGGGGTCGGAGCATCCTCCGAAACAAGATATCAAGGCAGATGTGAGTTTGGGAGGCCATGGAGCTTCCATCATTGTCAACACAACGGATGTCAACAAATTTCTCAAGTTGGCACGCTTCAATCTTCTCCGGTCCTACCGGAACAGGATGGCTGCTGCCCCCGGATTCCTAGATTCAATCTCTCCATGGACCTCTCGAAGCAACACGCCGAAACCTAGCCAGGGCAACAAAGGAGACGACAGCCACGGTCCACAAGTGCCTGTCAAGCAGCAAAGTATTGATCACACAATTAGCCACCGCCATCGTCTAAGTCTTCGAGACTACCCCGAAGATTGCCCGAAGTCGAATGTGCGATGGTTTTACGCAGTAGATGTACGTCGTACTTGGCACCTCAATCCAACTCAAGTCTCGGATTGTTTGGCTGTTTACTGAGCTTCCACGGCAGGTCCCCAAGAGGAAACCTCTTCCCCTTGATCAACCTCCAATAGATGCGAAGCCCCTACCAGCCCCCAAGAAATACGCAGCATTCTCTGCTCAGGACTCCCGCTCAATTGAATCAGCGTTTCGAAAGCTTGCCGAACACGAAGATGCTGCAGTCCGCGAAGAGCCAGTAGGAGGTGACCTTGGAGACGCCAGTCTCAGACGCTCCGGAATTGCTTCAGATATTGGCGCAAAGCGGAATACGAGCATTAATGACTCTACAAATATAGAAAAAGGTGGCCTGGTCAAAGTTCCAGTTAATGAGGACTACTTGTTCGATGTAGATATCGAAGAAAGAGAGCTTGCTCCAACGTATTGGCTTGGCCCTATCTATAATGTCCGTCGAGGGAGTTGGTTTTATCAAGATGGATCGACCTTAAAGCCATGCGATGAGAATCTCGCCATTCAATTGGAGGAAGGGTATCTCAAAGTCAAACCATGGCGGTATAGGTCGACCTCGCTTCAGCAAGCTGCACCACAGGCACGAGCAAGACCAGTGTCAATGAATCCTGAGTCAGGCATCAGTAAATTCGGCGGTACAGCTGACTCGAAACTTCCTAAGAAAATTTCTGCGGACGATCTACGAGGTAGATCTAATGAAGAGATAGAGAATTCCTCTACAATCCCGACAAAATTTCAACTGCAGACCCAACGGCTATTTGGTTCCTACATGAGCTCTGTTGTGACATATCAAGATGCGACTGTAGCATGGCTCCTTACTGACGACCTTCTGTCTCGGATGAGTAGCACAGTCTATCAGCGCTTTGCTGGTGGCGGTCACCTTGGAGGTACCAAGGTCGTTCGCGGCTATACCGAAACAATTAAATCAAAAGACAACAAACTAGAAGCTGATGAGGCCGTTAAAATTGGGGATGTGGGAGCTGCTGTCTCACCCGCTGATTCCAAGAAAATGTCTACCCCTTCCAGGAAGGATAGTGGACATACTGTTGATATGCAACAGACTCAAGACTCGGAGACTCGACGAAAGAAAGATGACGATGCTCAATCTGAGTCAAAACTAGCAAGACTGGAGCGGCAAATGTCTAATTTAGTCTCTTCAGCTGAGCCTGAGGACCCAGTCAGACAAGAAGAAGAAGTGCGCAAGCGTGATCAAGATGAGATCCAGGAGGACTATCGAGAAGCAGATGGCGACGACCAAGCCCGCGAGATTGAGCATCTCATACTCGTGACCCATGGCATCGGCCAACGACTCGGTCTGCGTATGGAGAGTGTTAATTTTATCCATGACGTCAATGTTCTACGTAAGACGCTCAAAAGCGTGTACGAGACGTCCCCTGATCTACAGGCTCTGAATTCTGAAGTTGAGAAGCTGCCTAAAAACTGTCGAGTGCAGGTCTTGCCTGTCGTCTGGCGCCATTTATTAGACTTCCCAAAGCAAAGCTTCAAACAGAACCGCAAAGAGCAGGACCTGACTGATGCGGATACATTTGATGATGAAGAAGAGTACCCGAGCTTGAACGATATCACAGTAGAAGGCGTTCCAGCCATTCGCAACCTTATCACAGATCTTGCCCTGGATATCTTACTCTACCAGAGTGCCTATCGAGAACACATCGCCGGTATCGTCCAGCGTGAGTGCAATCGCATTTTTGAGCTTTTCATCCAGCGCAATCCGCATTTCAACGGAAAAGTAAGCCTTATCGGTCACTCTCTAGGTTCGGCAATTCTTTTCGATATACTTTGTCGTCAGAAAGAAGCCGACAGACCCGTCGCCCACGGCCGTTACCGATCGCGTTCACAGCGCACCGCTACAAGTCCCGCAATAGATGAAAAGCAAACCCTAGGTCTTAACTTCTATGTCGAAGATTTCTTTTGCCTAGGGTCCCCTTTGGGTCTCTACCAAATGCTTAAAGGACGCAGAATCGCTGGCCGTCGCTCAGTACATGCTCCACCTACCGGAAGCCCCTTTTATTCAGATTCTATGGACGACCCCTTCCTCGGCGCCCCTTCCACACAAGCAGAGGCCGCGGCTGCAGACAAAGACACCGAGATCCTCTCCATCACCGTCTCCTCTCCCAAATGCCAGCAGCTCTACAACATCTTCCACCCCGCCGACCCCATCGCCTACCGTATTGAACCTCTTATCGCCCCTGCCATGGCATCACTAAAGCCACAAGCTTTACCCTACACCAAAAAAGGCATCTTCGGCCCCGGCCAAGGCTTCACCGGCATCGGCGCACGCGTCGGCCAGAGCGTCTCGGGTTTCTGGTCGAACATCACATCCGGCGTCGCCAGCAGCCTGCTAAACCGCAGCCTAGGCCTCACAGGCGAAAGCCAGATCTCCTCGTCGCAGCCCCTTACAGGCCCTCAAATCCAACCCATCCGAGCAGCTGGGGCGGGAACTAATATCATAGCAGGCGGCGTCATCTCGGGCTCCGAGGCCAGCGGCAGCAGCAGCAGCAACGGTGGAGACCGCAGCGGAGAAGAACACCCTTCAACCCTGATCGACACGGAGATCGAAACCCTCTACGCCGGCTTTCAAAAACGTAGGAAGAGCCTCCGCAGCGACGAAGGCAGAGACCTAGGCGAGAGCCCTGAGTGGAAAGAATCCAGCGAGATGGCGACACGGTTGAGGAGGGAGGAGGCAAAAGTAAGAGCATTGAATAGTAACGGCAGGGTAGATTTCAAAATACAAGAGTAAGCCCTATACATAACCCCCATTTCCCCCAAACAACATCGTAACAAACGAAATACCGTTTTTGGATGATGAGTTGATGTAACGTGTTACAGGGGCGTCTTCGACATCTCCCTCATCGCCAGCATCGCGAGCCATCTCTCGTATTGGGCTGATGAGGATGTGAGCCATTTTATGATGTCTCAGTTGCTTTCGAGGCAGAGGGTTATAAAGCGGTGAGAGGGTTGGTGTACGGCTTTATTGAGGGCCGGGAGGGTTGTAGAGGTATGCGTGCCTTGGCGATTGGCGTGTGCTTGAAAGCAGACGGCTGGGAGCGAGGGTTCGAGTTCATGAGGTCTGCCTGGTAGGGAGGGAAGCATGGGTAAGTGTGCGTGTGAGGAGTGGCGATATTTTTAATGTCGTGTCCTCCGGTGGACTTTGTAGATTAATCATGCTGCCCATAATATCGAAATTAACTGGGGGATCTTACTCACGTCATACTAGAATTTCGATTACAGCCAAAGCAAGTGTCTATCAAGTGATACATAGCATAAAACACGGTTACCAACCAAGTACCATTTCTAGGACCTACAAAACAGGATGCCTAATCTACATTTCTTTCTTCTCCCTACCCTTCCCTGCCATAGGCCTCACCATCCTCCAACCCTCCCCCAAAAACCTCCTTTCCAGCCCCCCCATCACCACCCCCAACCCCCCCGCAACACCCGCCCACTTCACCAAATCCACCACACTGCCATCAAAGCCCTTCTCCAGATTACTCAAACCCCACGCCGCCGCTGCGCTGGCTAGACATAATGCCGGGCTTGGTGTAACCTCGCCGACAGAAATTTCGATGCCCCGGTTGCGCATGTACATAGTGACGAAGGACCAGCTCCACCAGATGCGCATCGCCATGTTGACGGCATTCGCGACCACCAAGCCCCTGGCACCCATTTCGCCCACTCGTAACGCTAAAAAGCCGGTTAGGGCGAAACAAGCGCTAAACCCCACCATCCACGCGCTCTGCTCCCTCAGTTGCTTCGGCGTCGCGGTCGCAGATACGAAGGCCTCGAGGATGCCGTTGATGGCCAGGAGAGGGATGTAGTAACAGTATGTGGATAGGACGAGGGGGGCTTCGGTGTGGGACCAGCGGGGGCCGGCGATGGTGCGGAGGGCGAGGGGGGCGAGGGTGGGGCCGAGGGAGAGGGCAAGGAGGGAGAGGAGTGTGTAGAGGTGAAGGAGGACGTGGAGGTAGGAGGTTGCTTGGGTAAGGGAGGGGTCGGTCGACTCATTGTCATTTTGTATTTTGGTGGGTGTTGGATTGGTGGAAGGAGGAGAAGACGGGGACAAGAGCCGAGCGAAGAGCGAGCGGGAGGATTCCTCGATTGGTTGGAAGAGGATGCGGGCTATAAGACCGCCGTAATTGGACGCAAGGGCGTAGGCTCCTTGGGACTGGAGGGAAGTGAGGGCGGCGATGAGGAGGGAGTCGCCGGTCGTGAGGAGATGTTTGAATCCCGATTGGGCGTAGAGGTTTAGAGCAAGGGTGAGCAGGGAAATCGAGAAGCGGGAGAGGAGGAGGTTGGGGTTATTGGTGCGGTCGTTCAAGGTGCGCAGGATGAGCGAAAAGCTGTTTCTGTGGGATATGGGGGTGACTTTGAGGAGGTAGACCACGTTAAGAACGATGGCATAGCTTAATTGACCAACGGCGAAGGGGAGGACGCCGAGGTTGTGGCTGGTCCGGCTGGCCCAGATGGCGGTGCTGCAGGTTATGATGCAGCGTGTGAACGTCGCAAAAGTTTCGGCCAAAGCGCGGGTGCCGTACAGCATCTGCTGCTGGGCGATCGCGAAACAAGGTTCGCTGAGGAGCTCGAGGAAGGCGGCGAAGGCACATATATTGAGAGAGTTGTATATATACGGGGTACGCAGGACTGCGACATCCGCATTCCTGATATATAACCTCCCAAGTATGTATGCTAGGGGCAGTCCAAGCCCAATCGCCAGGTACGAAAGATTCACAGCCTCTTGAGCTCTCCGGCCCAGCTCGTAGCTCGTCGCTACCCAACTAGGGATCTTCTCCCCTCCCGCCGCGTCGTTCGTTTCTTCTTCCTGTTCACTGTCACTCCGCTGCCGCTGAAGCGCCACTCGAAGGCTTTCTCGGGCAAAGGTGAGCACGGAGATGGCATAGAGCTCCAACTGCGTGGATATGCCCAGTATTTCAGGAGAAAGGTAGCGTAGGAGGACTTGGTTGACGATGAAAGTTAGGGCTCGGGAGCCGACCTGGAGAAGGATGAGAAATGTTGCTCCTTGCGCGGATTTTGATAGCACTGAACTGGATTCTTGAGTTTCTTTTGCCGTGGTGCTAGTTTTAGCATCAGCTTTAGACATTGCAGCTTGTCACTTGTTATTCTGCATTACTTACCTTGGAGAGATCGAGGGGATCTTGGTTCGGGCTCCGCAGTGGAAGGGATAAGATGGCACTTGTGTAATTTATTTCCGATCTAGTACAATAAATACAAGCACTTCAGACATTTCTACTCTTAACAAAAGTAGAACCCAGCAAAATAACTTACACAAACAAAAGCAGTGCATTTTAAAGAATTTTCCTTGATGTAGTGTCAGGGCTGCTTGCCCAGGCGCCCCAAAGCTTACGTTCCGTGGGAAAGTGGGAACTTGACAGGTTCTCGTCCATTTGAGGTTCTGCAACTCCGTACACGCAAAAGGAGCCCCGAGGAGAGCCATGATGACCAGATTGCTACAATAATACACTTCCACGCTCAACCGTACAAAAGCCCAAGCCCACTGAGCACTACATCTTTTCATACGTCGCCATAAGGGAGCCTTTTGAACGTGTCAGCATATCTCGGTGATGTGATAAGGGTTTACCTTGAGAAGGCTCACCGATAAAAGTAACCACCAGCCTACTTCTGACCTGGCAGATATCCTCCGGTACAAGCCAGATCGTCGCTCCCATCTTCCTGGCTATCGAGATCGAAAGTTTCGAATTCGCATATGCCTCTTCATCGCTTCTTCCACTCGTCACAAGATCGTAGTCGACATACGAACTCTTCATACCGTTCAATACATCAAGCAAAAACACTCCACTACCAATTGCTTGGTCCTTGAAACTACGAATGCTAGAGTTTCGACCACCCTTCTTTGATTGCTCGTTCGCCCATTTGACCATTTCCGCATCGGTAATCTCACGCTTGCCGAGTCGTTGGGCTAGCGCAGAGAGGGTTTCGGAGATATCCCGACGCATCAGCTGCCATACAAGACCAAGGGTCAATGTACGTTGACCATCAGTAATGTCTGCACCTTGGACGCCGACAAGCGAGAAGTGCATTTGTTTGCCTAATTCAATAGCGTAGTTGGTATTCTCTACGGCTTTGAAACGCATAAGCTCCCCGCCAGATGGAGGTTGTTTATTGACGTGTCGCCAATTCACACTTCCTGGAATGACTTTATCGTATGCTTGTAGGAGAATGGTGCCATCACGGAGGTCGTCGAATAGGGAGTTCACGGCCGGTCTAACGTCCAATGAGTTGAGCCATAGTGTGAATACTCGAGCTTCTCTCTCGCCCTCGGCATCAAAGTCTTCGACTTGCAGCTTCTCTTCCTCGGTAATTGGGTCCAAGCCTGGGTGGGTATTGAACAGATTGGCGACAAAGGCAAGGTTCAACTTAGGGTTACCAGCCACAAGTGAGGTAGGGGAAAGGAATTTCCGACATTCAAGCTTGTCAGCATTTTGCAAGACTTGCTCGGCTCTTTGGTGAAGGTCGCGCGTCTGTAAAGGCCCTCGGCTGCAAACGTCTGGGGCTAGCTGGTTGAGGAGTACTGTGTAGTTATCACCTTCTTTAACATCAGAGGAGAAATTGGAAACTCTACACCCGCGTCAGAACTGATGCCACGTTTCTGGAAGGAACACAGTACCTCTTATCCCACTTGGCGTTCTTCAAATGGTAATTGAACCATCTTAGTAAGATCTGCTCTGGTGGTAGCCTCAAGAACTGCTCGAGTGTTTCATCTTCTTCCAACAATCTGTAAAGCTCTGGATGTAGTTTAATATCGATCTTTCCTAACAGCCCGCGCCGAATAATTTGCCAGATCAAGCCTAATATTAGATGCTCACGACCTTCTTTTATATCTCCGCTTCCAATGTTGACCACAGAACATCCAATACCTTTGGCAGAATTGATTACGATATTGTTGTTTTCAGTCATATGGAAGGCATTCAGTGTCTTAATCTTCTTGCCAACCCGATTCAGAACGCGCTCGTCAATGGTATCCGGTACGCTGTCATTGATGAGCTTTGCTAGCACCAATCCGTCTCTGCACTCGTCGAACATCTCGAAAGTGTCAGTTGGGAAGGGGAGACGATTGCCAATGTCTGGATCGCCAGCCAGCACTGCATTGATATGCCTTGTGAACTCCGTGCGCTCATCCTCGTTGATTGTGTGCGTGACATTCGCCGAGGAGCCTTGTACTTGTATCCTGCCAGATATGCTGCTCTTTGAATGGTGTCCCGGGGAAGATGCTGCGCCGTTGCCAGTAGCGCTGCTGGTACCTTGGGCTCGCCCAGTCGTCATCTGGGGTGGAGCTTGTGATGACCCCCGAACTTTCGAGATGAGCTGGGGAAGATCGTTATTAGCCCCTTCCCTCACGGAAAACCATCAGCGCATATGCCAACGCCTGCGAAAAGACCCACATCCACATAGTCATCTAGTTCGACCCGCCTTGAGCTATCCAGCTCCACCCCTTTGAGTGCTTGTCTGACAACATCATATGGTTGGCGCTCCGATGTCTGTGTAGCCTTAATCACCGTGGCTTCATCGATGTAGCCCTTGTCATCAACATCCAGCTTCCTGAAGGCATCTTGTAGAGCGAATATGTCTTGTTGTTGAAATTGTGGGTACTTCCTGGTAGACCACAACTGTTAGCCAAATCCACCGGCCAGAACCAAGATTTGGCATGCTGTCATCGCTTAACGAGGCCTTGACTTACCTCTGAAGCTTGATAACGTTCATGGCTGTTCACGGAAATGTATGGAATTGTGTGTTTGCGGGGCAGGCTTATGATGGTGGTGGGATACCTCCGTACGGGGCAGACATGAAGGTAGAGAGGTAGCGGAACGGAAGGGGCTTCGAGGCCTGGATATCAGAAGGGATGCCTAATCAGCAGAATAGGCTGAGCCTTGTTATGGGATTCAGGAGCGAGCACGTTGGTGTGTAGCTGCTTGATTCCAACGACGGACCTGACTGCGGCGGGTTCGGTTACGCGGCGGATTACGTTGGTGGGGCAAATTCAAAGCACCGACGACGTTGTATTCTCTAACATTTAGTATTACCCAAAGAACCCATGAACTTGGTTTTACGAGTACTCTTCCACAATTAGACCCTCCTGTAGTACGGTATTCACAGAAACATGTCGGTCATCGATCAAACGTAATGCTCGCTCTCTGGGAGAATTCACTCATGTTCTTGTCGGTTGATGAATATGCAAAAGAACAATAGCCACAACAATCTCTAATAGTCCTTGAATGGACATCCCTTGGCAGCGGAGTCCTCATAAGTCTTCTCCTTAATGATATCCCTCGTAAGCTTCATCAGCTGCTCTCCAAGTTGGTCGTCCTGCGACATCTCATTCCCACTTTCGGGAACTGCGGGAGGACAAATGTACTGTCCACTCTTGGTGGTGGCAGTGGCAGCAAACATGGTGCTCACACAACCCATCCAGATGTCCTTCTTGAAAGGTGCCATTCCGACGGACATTGCATAACCACCCAGTGGGTATGGTTCATGAATATCCTGTTTTGACATCTTAGTGTCAACGAAACCAGGGTGCGTCGCATTCGCCAAGATGTTCGAATGAGAAGAGGTGAGGTGCCTTGCGAGGTACCGCATATAGAGTATTTCAGCCAATTTTGAACGACCGTATTGTCCATTAGGCCCGAGGTCCCTGTTCAACTCGTCCAGTGACTCAAACTTCGTATCGGAAGGCGTACCCTGATGAGCGTTAGATGCCACGCTCACGATCCTGACGGTATCTCCTTGAGATGCAGTCTTCTTAAGGATAGGCATCAGGTGGCTAGTCAGAATGACATGGCCCATGTGGTTAAGCGCCATCTGTTACTTGTCAGCGTCTCTGAGTGGACTACAGTGGATATTAACGCTTACATGGCGGTCGACACCGTAATTGGTCAATTGGTAAGTCATGATTCCCCTTGCAGCATTGTTGATGAGTATGTCAACCCGATCTGTACTATTGGCGATTTTGTCTGCAATTTGTTTTACGTGCTTCCAGTCCGAAAGGTCGCATTGCAACCATCTCATTTTCTTGGCTGCTGCATCTCCCATCTCCTCGCGAACAGCATTCACGGCACCATCAATGACCTCTTTAGAAACCGAGAGAATAAATATCTTCTCTATCCCCTTCGACAGTAACGTATGCGTGCAACCATAGCCAATTCCCTCAGAGCCGCCGGTCACCACGGCGACTTTCCCGTCGAGTGAGGGGACCTGCTCAAGTGCAAACTGCTGATCCTCAGATACGGCCTTATGTGCACTGCCGCCAAAGTTCTGGGCAATAGTTTGCTTGATTGCGTCCATACTTGACAGTTTCCTTGTTCTTTGGAGTTGATGTAAAGGATGAGAGTATCGGAAAGAGTGTGGGGTCTTATAGAGTATGGGGATGCGAGCCCTCAGAATTATATGTGGTCTCATATTCTCTCATGCACAACAGTAGTTGATGATGTGTTGAGCGGATAATAAGCGGCTCCTGATTGGCCGGACTGGTTGATCTGGAACAGACGTCATTACTCGAGTAGCTGCCTCCGAAGAGTCCTGAGCGCCCAGAACCTACCCTTATGACACCAACTAGAAATCTTTATGTACCGGATATGTATAAATGTTGTAAAGAAAGTTGGAATGTCTAATTAATGAAGTGCAGATTTCGCGCAATCGAGATTGCGACAACCTTATGCAAGGAAGCAAGGAAAATCAATTCAAGATAGACAAGAGACAAGAGCAACTGGTTCAAAAGGAGGGGTGTGCGAATTCAAGTTGATACTCAGTTAGCACCACCCGATTTGAGAGGTGATGATATCAAGACTTAGGTGTCCCAACGGCTGAGTTTTGCCTTAGTCATCATGCTCTTCGTGAGAACGTTCCCTTGCCTCAGTTCTCAGAGATTGGAGTGCTCATCGGCGGCCCCCAGAGCGGGCGGAAGGTGTCCAACAAAAGAAAACATCGAGGTGTAGGTAGATAATCAGGGCTTGAGAATCTATTTCGTGGCTTATTTAGGCGTCGTTCAATCATTGCAACAGGTATGGAAAGGGCTCACGGCAGGTCTCCACGTGAGGATGTAGGTCGGCTGACCCACGCTAGAGGTCGGCCGACCATGCAAAATGTCCGGAGCTAAAAACCAAGCTAACACCTGGGGTTAATACATAGATTTCATGGTCGAAGAAACCTTTACACCTGTAACTACTTTATTATCAATACACAATCACTTCTTATCATTGATCAATCAATAATCAATCACTTATCAATATATCTTCAATCAAGAATGTAGAATTTTAATCAAATCAACTTGAATTCTCATTTATAGTATGAAATAATGAGATTAATTGTTGAGACCGTGCCTAGAATCTAACCACACTGCAGTGAGGTAGTGCGTAGCTGAATAGAATGTTTGATCAATAGAGGTAGCTATAACTAGAATATTAAGAATACAGAAGAAATCAAAGAGAGTTCCGAGCTGTATCTATAGTAGTGCAAAACAAAGGGGGCGAAGCAGGTTTGCTCGAGTATCGAAAGCGCTAGAATAGAGTGTTGAGGCTAGAGATTCAACATGGGCCAAAACCTCTAGAGCTTGTTGGCTAGAAAACCCTATTCAATCTCGACACACTCGTAACATTAATCTAGAATTAATCTTAGATTAATCAAAATGATGATTGACATGTTTTCAATCAAATTTATTGTAAAAGAAAAGTTGATTGATCATTTATTAACAACTTATTGATCAATAATTAATCTGATTATTGCAGTGAGACTGTGAGATAAAAGTTGATCAAGATTCAAATGTGAAAAAGATTAATTGATAATTAATAATGTATTATTTATTAATTAATATTGAATTAACTTAATAGAATGCAAGAAGAAAAATGTTACGATTCTAGCCTTCGTCTATTCTTTCTAGCTCTAACCTGAGTTTCATTCTAATCGAGCCTAGTGAGCATTCAAGCTAGTAGTGATGTCATTGAGACTCTGCATCATATGTGTAAGGCGTCAACCCTTTCGAGCCTAGCACAGAGCTGAGAAGAACACATATAAGAACTCAAGTTCTTACCTGTACATACTTTTCTTTCTTAGCATTTATCTATTCGTTATATTACATCTCTATGACTCGCTCTAGATCGATCTCTAACATCAAAAAATGATAGAATTTTTAAAATTGTTAATGTGTGATTATTTGTTGATTATTAAAGATTATCACTAAACATACACCTCTTTTTACTACACATACACTCTTCTCAGATAGGTTTAGCGATCACTCAACTAGGTCTAGCGGCTCAAAAACAGACATCATACAGATACTTAATTTCATATGAACGACTCATCAAAAATGAAGTATCTTTGAGATCAATATGTTCTTCGAAGCTGATTTAAACTACATATCAAATTTGAAACACTTCATAGAAGTCTTCATCGTTTGAAGCTTTCTGCTGATGTTCGAATAGAGATTCAGTCGAAGCTTCACTCTCTTCACTCTCTTCATTCTCTCTATCTTCTCGACCTAGCTCTCTATCTCTACCTTCGCCTCGCGCTCTATCTCTATCTCTACTTCGATTTCTACCTCTCGCTGATGTTTGCCCTAGCTCTTGCTCAGCTCGTTGCTGCAGATGCGCTTCAACGCGTTCAAATTGACTTGACTCGCGTTGAGTAGAGTTTTCTAGTTGTTGTTCACGACGTGTACGAGCTACAGCTGCAGTTGAATCAGCTGATCTATCTCGAGCTCTTGCAGTAGATGAGTTTTGCACTAATAGTAGTGAATCGATGAATTTCGAAGCTACCTTCGATTTGTTGTTTGCAGTCACTATTCTAGCTGATTTGATGAAACGTCAGTGAGAATGCACGTTCTTCAGCTTCAAAATGTAGAATGTCTCGCTATAAATTCAAGCTTGAATTCGATGAACGCACGAAAGTTTCATAGAAGTAGTAAAGCTGTTAGTGCAGAGAGATAAAGCAGTAGAAGTCGAAGTCAGTAATCTTCACTGAGATAATATCTTTCATAGAGCGAAGAGAGTAATCTGAGCATGTAAATCGCGAAATATTGATAATCAAAGATCATGAGTCAGACGCATTTTAACCTCGTCAAAGACTATAAAATAGTTGTTTCGTTGATTCAATAACATCAGCTCGATGCAGTCAACAATCTTCTTCAGATCATCAGTACTGAACTTCAGATTTCGCTTCAGCATTGAATGATCTTCTTCGCTACACAAGATAGCATGATTATCAAAGATTAAAACTTTATTCATATAGCATTTGATGAATTTTCGCTTGTAGAAACTAATTCAGATCTTGTGTAGATATTGAATCATGCTTGAATGACTTTCGTAAGTCTCTTGTAGTGAGTTTCAGACTGATTCGTAGATAGCTTCGATAGAAACATACATGACTTGATGTCAGATCTGAATTCGATGTTAATAAAGCTTTGTAGAGCAAGAACTATGTGATCATATTTGCTGAAAGTTGTTTCAATTCTTCTTCATAGTGAATTAATTTTTGCAATTAGCTAAGACATTTTTATCGATGTGTCAGATGCATAATATATGTCTAGTAGTTGAAAATTGTCATGATGCTAGGCTGAAAGCTCGATCGAGCCGCATGAAAGTCATGTGACTACATGTCTCTTTCGCGACTGCGCTAGCAGATCTAATTTTCCATGTAATATAGTCGCTTCGAGCTCATCTTGCTTTCTTTTCTTCTTGTCTTTCGTTCTGTACATCACTTGTATCTAGATCTGACTTTATCATAGCTATCATACATTATATTGATAGTTCTTCAAATCTAGTTTCTGACATTACGAAAGATCTACAATTTCTGCAACGCTTTCACGCGCTGCGACCTCGTCTCGTTTTCTCGTTGATTCAAGATATCTTCTCGTTTCGATCGCTCAATGAAGCATCTCGAGTACACTCTCGAGAACGAACTCAATGTCGATGAGTTCGCCCGACATGTCGCCAACGACTCAGCGGCAGCCTTACGCCGATTTCAGAAGCTTCAGAACCAAGCTCGTAAAGTCACTAATGCGATTCTCTCGTTCTTCGCCTCTCCTGTCTCAATCCCTTCGACCTATGCTTCTTTAGACCCGCAAAACCTAGTCTTCCTGATAGCTCAAGCAGTGACTCAAACTCTTCGGAATCAATCTTTACCGTCGGCCTCTGTTATACACCTTTCTTCAGCGTCTGTGACTGCCGCAGTCATTCCCGTCCGATTGTCTGAAAAGCTCTCAGATATCGTCGAATACGATGAAGATAGAGACAAGCTGAATGCGTGAAAGCAGAGCTTGAAGCAGCGCATGCACATGAATCACGATCGATACATCATCGATGAAGCCAAGATCGTCTACGTCGAGTCTCGTCTCATAATTGGGAAGAAGACTCACATTCTCATGATGTCATATCGAACAAATGACATCTGCAATCTTGCTATCTTCGACGAATATCTACGAATTCTTTGTCACTGTTGTGACAATTCTTTTGAAGCTGAAGACGCTCGCACGTACCTTCGCGAAACTCTTAAGCAAGACTCTATGAGCTTTGCCGAATATTATTTACTCTTTTGCCAGAAAAAAAATCGTTTCGCGTTAGAAGACGCGTCGCTGATCGACTGCATGAAGCGCAACGTCAGCTACATCACTCAACTGATCGTCTTCTTCTGACGAATCATCGAGAGCAAGAAGCTCTTCATCTTTTCGAAATACATTCAAGCTTTCTCGAAAATCGACGAAGAGCTTCAGCAGCTTAAACATCGACAATTCTGTATCACGATCTCTAGCTTCATTTCTTCGAAGCTCAAGTTCTTCACGATTTCGATTATCAATTCTTCGAGCTCTAAGTCAATTCTCGTCGTGCCTGTTGTTCTCGCTGCCTCTTCAGAAGATGATGAACTCATGAATCTTAGCTTTGCTATGACAGCAGTTCAGAGCAAGACTCTAGCTATCTCTGAGATAAAAGATATCTGCAACAAATGAAAGCTATGCTACTACTGCAAGTTGCAACACTCGAGTAAAACAGTCAAAGAATGTTCAAACAAGAAATTCTTCACTCTTCGTGTTACTGATATGAACGATGATGTCAGTATCAACGATGATGTTTCGCTGTTCGCGAAAAAAGTCTAGTTCTTGAGCA
>JAABUS010003298.1_pt1 | contig 26693 bp, 28 predicted proteins | sample 5560161 | NCBI WGS metagenome assembly JAABUS01 (sample SAMN10711885, study PRJNA513376) | rock metagenome | isolation source: Antarctica rocks | place: Antarctica: Victoria Land, Trio Nunatak nord | collected 2016-01-04
GCGCGGCTTCGGGGTGCCAGATCCCGGCGCCGAGGAAGGAGTGCGAGGGCGCGAGTTGGAGGTAGTAGCCTGCGTAGGGGCCTTTGCGGCCGGTGCGGGACCAGGCGGCGGAGAAGTGGGTTTTGTTGGGGGTGGGGTCGGGGGAGAAGCGGATGTCGCGGTAGATGCGGAAGGTCTTTCAGGGAGGGGGCGGGTGTTAGATGGGGCTTGTTTCTGGGGGAGAGGGGGAGGGAGACTTACGAGGTCTTTGGGGGGGAGTTCAGGGATGGTCTCGTCTTTTTCGGCGATTAGTGGGGTGAGGCTTTCGACGAAGGAGTCAAAGTCTTTTTTGGATTGGCGGTAGTCTGCGTCATGGACTGTACTTTATATGTTAGCATCTTAACAAACTACAACCAAGTACCGATATTCGTTCCCTCTCTATCTCCTTCCTGCTGGTCCCCCTCTCCTGAGCTCTCCGGCAAAGAATGGAACGGCGAGGGTACCCACCTTTTAACCACTCCCTATCATTATTCTCCTTCAACTCCCCCAGGAACATCATCGTATTCGGATGCACCCTCCCATCCACATACCCCACGCCCCCATCCCCCCTCGCCTTCGGCAACGCCACAAACACCGCCTCCCCCGGCGCAAGCTTGCTCTTGACCCCCGGCCTCCACAACTCTTGCCCTTTCTTCCCCACCACAGCCCCCTCCCCGTTCATCTTCACCGCAACCTTCTTGTTCGCTGTCTCCTTCCCAGCGCTGCGCTTGCGCTTCTTCGGCCGCTCATCTTCGGAAGACGGGTCGGGGGAGGATTCGGAGCTGGCGGCGGGCGGGGAGGAGATGGCGCTGGCGGAGGGGTCTTCGTCTTCGTAGCCGGATTCTTCGTTGTCGAAGGAGGAGCCCGCGGAGGGGGGTGAGGATGCCTCGGAGGAGGCGGAGCCGGCGGAGAAGTATTGGGATTTCTTGGGTGTGGTGTTGGGGGCTGAACCGTTGCTAGGTTTGGTTGAGGAGGCTCTGGGAGTGGAAGCAGTGGTGGGAAGGGGAGAAGACTTGAGTCGGGTGGATTGCCGGGAGGAAGGAGTGCGGGCGGGGGTGGAGGGTGTGGTGGGCGTGGTGGTGGTGGAGGATGCGAGGTGAGACGCGCGGCGGGGCATTGCGATTTTGTAGTGCGAAGATGAAGATTCGGTACTGCTGTGAATGTCTGTTCTCTTCCCAAGAAAGCATGGGATCCATGAGAAACAAGTGTTCCCGACGCGCATCCTTCGCGTCATTGAAACGCACTTTGCCTGATTAGGAAATATCAATCCCCCCGTCCTCTACAATACAAGTCGAAGCCTCTGCCATTGCTCGCTATGCCCAAAGACCATGGCTCCCACTCCAGCCCCGAATCCCCCATCCATCCCTCCTAATTTCACCCAAAAGAAATTCACCATTCTCTCCGCCCTCGCCACCCCATCCGACACCTACACCGACCTATCCCCGAAAGGCTCCGTCGACGCCGGCATCAAATCCTTAATCGATCAAATCAACAATTTAGACGGCATTGTAACCACCAGTAGCTGCGCCGGTAGAATCAGTGTGTTCCTCGAGGGTGCAAAGACGAAGGCTGGCGGGGCAGGGCGGGCTGCTGTGCCGGGTGGGAAAGGGATGGGTGGGCGATGGTTGTTCGCTTCGCATGATGCTGTAGAGATGCCTCTGGGGGTGGAATTGGAAGATAGACCTGTTACGAGGCTATTGGGGCTGAAGCCTCAGCAGCGTGATGTGCAGAGTGTGCTGGGGCCGGAAGCGCGCTTTGTGAAATTTCAGTTTGAACCTATGGTGAGCCTGAGTAATTGTTTCGTAGATTCCGTTCTGTGATGACATAGAGGGGGGAGTGGAAGGGGCTGATGGCCCGGTAGATTCTCCATATCATGGCCGCTTCTCTGTATCATGCCCAACCTATCCTCTGTGCAGCCATCAACGCCGGCTTCCGAGAAAGTGGCGTGCAGAGTCTGAAGAATCTTGAAGATCCCAATGCGTTCCCAATGGTTGCGGTGCGCACAGCCGGTCTGGCGCTAGGCTCGATTATTGGCCATGTCTGTGAGAAAGGGACTGGTGAGGAGGATGTTCGTGCATTGGTCAGCGAGGAGTACCTCGAGACATTGTTAAAGGTCGCAAACGCCAGGTTTGCAGTCAATGCGGAAAGAATAGAGAGGTTTAGTGACAGCTTATTCCACGGAAACAAGAGTAGCGAATCATCGTGGGAAGATCCACAGTCGAGGAGGGAGAGGAAGAGAGCTGAGGGTCTGGAGAAGAAAGACCATTTGAAAGCGCAAGATGGTCAAATGGACGAAAGCTATGACTTTGAGGCACTCGATGATGGGCCGCTCCTCGCAGCACTCAATGCTGATGATATTACGTGATGAGCAAAGAGGAATGAAAGTTAAGGTCATAAGACGTACGAGCTAATTACCAACTCGACGACAAGCCTCATCACGCTATTGATCGCTTATCCTGAACGATATTTAAATACGACGAAGAATCGTTGACATCCGCACTCTGGCAACAGCTCAACCGGCAATTCAGTCGTACCGCTAGCCATGCCATCGAGGCAGCATCGACCGGTTGCAAGGGATTTGAAAGAAGCGAGATTATACAAGAAGAACGAAGAAAGGAACTGTGGAGGGGGCAACGAGTCTTGACGTCCAGTATGCTGCCAGCTTCTGAAGGACTCTGACGACCTCCCAATTTCATGGTCCGTTCGAGTGCAAACGAAAGCAGATTGGCAGTTTTATGTATAGCTTGGTCTGACCCTGAAATATTTAATGCGTGAAGTAGTTTACGAAGCCTGCATCAAAGAGATCCTCTCGGCGGGCTTGATAGACTCGCAGCAGATGTCCACGGTTGTAACCGTTGTACATGCTTCCAGTCTGCATTCTATGCGTTTGATGTTGAATTGCCAACCATCCATAGCTGGGAAGGAATATAACCATAAGTATGTGCACCAAGAGTGCACTGAGGGCCAGACGTTGACAATGACTTGTGTCTGCCAACGAACCCGTTCTTGACAAGTTTCACTTATCATCCACGAATCCAGAGATTCCCATGCCGATGGGAGCTTCCAAGTGCTTGTGCTGACGCGGATCAGACGTCTTGATTCCGTTCGCTGGCTCCCGCTGTACATTCGATACGGTTGAGATAGCCGCTGCGGGAGGCAGTCGCTCGACAATTGCCCATTGCGTTGGGCCAGCTAGATGGGCTTCGGAGCCGTGAGTGAAAACACGTTGCCGGCGATCCAGTCCTTGGCTTCGGTGCCAGGCCTGATGATCGTGTTAGTGGTCGGCGTGACCTGGTATCTCAGTGAACCGCGCCCTTCCCAGCCATTAACCCCTTCGTCCTCTCGACCCACATTGCCCCATCGGCCCCTTCTTTCGTAGCAATTCTGATAACCCTTTGCATCCTCTCCTCCCAGCCCTCCCTCTCAAATCCGCTTGCCAAAGTCCTCGCGACAATCCCCGAATTCCTCGTACTCGGCAGCCTCAGCATCTCCACCTCTACTATGTACCCCACACTAGCGGTAAGATGACACACCCAGTCACAGAGACTGGAGTATGCAGATGGCTGGTTTGATCGATTTTTGATGCTTAGTTCTTCGAGGTTCCCCTTTTTGGGCTGTTGGTCCTCAGCAGCAGTCAAGCAAGCGACGGTTATTGCTACGGATTTGGACTTCTGAACGTTACTGGCGAAATATGAGGGCGCGAGGTGGTCGGCCATGTTGTTATTGAACACGGACGGAGCGCGGAATTTGGCACCGGAAAGGTTGTGTGAGCAGCAGGGTATGGCTAAAAATGGCGACGAGGATATAGAGGCCAGTAGCGGCGTCCAGGACGTCAGTTCGTCCGCGTGGTTAGAGATGATGAAGGTCCCCGTAGGGAAAAGACCATTGTGCCATATTGGAGGGGAGTCTTCGGACCGAGTAGAAGGAACTCTGGACGGGAGGGGTAGATGCGAGAGTATGCCGGCGTTGGCAGTTTTAGAGGGAGATTGTAGCTCAAAGAGTGGTTGCGGGATGAGAACCAACTGCTTCAGACACGACTGTACCCATGGCTCGAGAGTAGCCCAAGTCTTCCGCTTGTGGGCGTCAAAGCCCCAGCCCTTGTAACCTTCATGGAGCAGTACGTCGACAAGGACTCCATTACCGCACCCAATATCCACGAAGCCAGGAAAAGGTGGTAGACCCTCATCCTTGCTCGTACCGGTACTACTGTCTGAGGCCTCATTTTCTGGATACATGTCTTTCCATAGCTCAATCAAGAAAGCCGCGATACTGAGATCCTCGAAGACGTGCTTGCTAGGCTCAGTTTTCTCAACCCAATTATCACAAAGCCGTTTGCTATGTTTCCGCTTCAGGTCGGTATAGGTGTCCTGCACCCTCTGCTGAGACACTAGCTGGTCATGATGCACGCGCTTTTCGTATCCATGTAATGAGCCTTGACCATGTTTGTACACGGTCTGCAGAAGCTGATAGCTTGTGCGATGGAGACGCAAAGACAGAGGGAATGTATGTTGCGGAAAGAGACGGTAATGCAACGATATATTGCCTTCTACACAAGGTTTCGTCGAATCCCAAAACTTGAGAACCCGCTCATTCCAAGGCTGCCAATTATGCAGATATGCAAGCGCTCGGACTCTTGGATGATACCAAGGGAGCTCTTCAACAGATGATACATGAGGGACATAGAGTACGAGAGTTGTTACTTGGCCCTCGACACCCGCATGACGCAGGATCTGACAGGTTTGAGAGATGGGCTTGTCCAACTGTGGGTTTCGAGGAATCATACAACGGATGAACGTCCTCTCAATCTCGAAGCCAGGGAAGTCGCTGGGCTGCGCGCCAAACCTCTTTGATAGCGCTGCCGCCTCAGCCTCATTGGAGATTTCGGTATAATGGCTCTCTGTCACTTCCTCGCCCAGACTATCGTACAAGATATCCGCGCGAAACAGGAGCGAGGAGTTGACGTTCGGGTTCTTGATGAGGTAATTGGCATTCTCGGCGAACACATCGGAGCCAAACTGGCAGCTATGTTCGAGGATGGGGAACCAATCATCTGGGAGTCGATATGTAGGCTTGGCATTTGCCAAAGTGAGGTCCACTGGCTCGAAGGTAACCATAGCTGAGGACACCAGGCACCAAGGGCGCCAGAGACATTCTATTTCGTAGATGCGTCATGGTAATGGATCGCGCCGGATAGAGGTAGATAGTATACTTTACATGTAGGGCTGGCGAACTTACTATAAACGTTCTAGTCAGGCACACTCCCATCGCCACCAGTATCTAGCGCTCCGTCATCGGCAGCACCTTGCAACGAGAAGAAACAGCTCTCCACTTACGCCCTTTACCCACTACCCCAGCACCCTAAATTCACCCAGGCGTCGACCTCCCAAGATGTGGTCCCCAACACACACCCAACCCCCCGCCGGCACCCTCGGCGCCCGCACCAACGAACCCCCCCTCCACGGCCCCCTCTTCCTCCCCTCCCTGATCTCGCCCTCCGTCGCCTCCTCCCTCCCCACCTCCTACACCATGCGCCCGCTGCAGCGCTCCGACTACGGTGCCGGCTTCCTGGACGTGCTGCGGGTGCTGACGACGGTGGGGGAGATCGCGCCGGAAGGGTGGAACGCGCATTACGACTGGATGAGCAGGCGGGACGACACGTATTACATTGTGGTGGTGGTGGATGGGGAGGGGAAGGTGGTGGGGTGTGGGACGCTGGTTGCGGAGAGGAAGTTGTGAGTTCGGGTTTCTAGATTTTTGGAAGGGAGGGGGTTGGTAGGGGGAAGATGGGAAGAGGGTGGCAGAGCGCGATTGTGGAGGGGTTGAAGCATGGAGCAGGTTGTGGGAGCTGATTGATATGGGCAACAGCATCCACAATCTCGGCAAAGTCGGCCATATCGAAGACATCGCTGTAGCAAAAGATCAGCAAGGGAAGAAGCTCGGACTGCGGATTATACAGGCACTGGACTATATTTCCGAGAAGGTGGGGTGCTACAAGGTACGTCTTTAATGAATCCCAAGCACACTCCGCCCTTTCATTCCCCAGTCACCTTCCGTAACAGAGTGAGGAACTGAGACCTTCATCGCAGGCAATCCTCGACTGCAGCGAGGCAAATGAAGGCTTCTACGTCAAATGTGGATACAAGCGTGCCGGGCTGGAGATGGCACATTACTATGATCCACCGAGCGGGAGTTCTGGCGGTAATGTGAAGCAGAGGGAGGGAACACCGAAGGTTTGAGTATGGAGAGGATACCGGTATGCTGTAGGTGGAGACGAAGGGAGTGAAAGAAGAGAGGGGATGCAGTAGCAGGTTAACCAAGAAGGTAATACCTAAAGAGACGGCTCTTATGCTGGTTTCAAGGGCATGAGCTCTGTTGAGAAACCGGGGTCTAGGCCTGAAGCTTGCTCGCCCAGTGCTGGACGAACTTCATGGTTAATGACTATACGACTTGGCGATGGCGCGAAGGTTCCGGTACTAGGCTGAGCAACTAGAAGTATAGATCAAATTATAAGTTCAGACGTGGTTAAGAAGCATAATGGACAGCTGGGTCCAGTTCCCAGGTTACTTCGATTATGTAAAAAGCTAGTATTTGCCAATCCCTCTAATTGACCAAACCCAGGCAGCAGAAGCTCCTCCATCATGTGCTCTGTAGGCATCACCAGCAACTCCTTGCAAAGCATCAAGCCATCAACAGTCCCATGCATCCGCGGAGTAGGGTAGTCCAACGCCTTATGGCGCCAATAAGCAGATGCCCGATAATTTGACTGCAGAACCGAGAGAAGCACGGTTGTGCCAATTTGGGATATGGGAAGCAGAAGCTCGTAATGCCGTAAGTATGCAGCAGCGTTCAAGCCCTACAAATGCCACCCCTACACTTTTCAATGCAGCAGCCCGTGTTTCAGAGCCACATGCATATCACATCCGTCATTAGTAGTAATTCCCCTTCGGAAGCGCAACGAAAACACCAACAGCAATAGCAGTGGCTACAAGCGCTCCAAGGATAGCCTGGAGGAAAATAGTGTCCTGAATTTGTCGCAAAGCCGGCTCTTGGATCCAGACCTCACGATCAAGGATTTTACGCAGGACGTTGCGTTTCTCGTACTTGGCGACCCAGGGCTCGTCCTCATAGCTGGTGCTGCTGCCAAGAGTATCAAAGGAACATTTGCTGAGTTCGAAGTTCGAGGCAGGATCATCGTCTTCTGCGAACAGCTCCCAAGGACGAAGATGGCGATGATGCATGCCGTGAAGAACCTAATGGTGTTAGACAATATATAAAAGCGGCAGAAGTGGCAGACACTTACAACGCACATCCCCTTCCATGCAGCGATTAGCGTCGCGACACCGATCATGAAACCTATAGCCGACAGAGCTCTCCAGCCACGTCCAGCGTTGCTGAGAGTGATGAGCATGGCGGCCACCAGACCACCCGTGATACCAGCAACGCCAAGACCACGAGCGAAGATTACACGAGGGCGGTTGCCGTTGCAGATGCTCCAGCGGATGAAGTTGAGGTGCGCTTGGTGACGAAGAGACCATTCAATGGTGTGAACAACGCCGCGGAATGCAGAGGGATGAGTGGTGTTGGCCAGTGCGTGTAGTAGCAGGGCACGTTCCTTGGCAGAAAGGTTGAGCTGCCGTGGAGCACCATCTGCAACGTAGATTGCTATGATGCGTGAGACCTCTTCACGGAATGGCTGGATCGTGACTGTGGTCATTATTAGTCAGGGTTCAATGACCAGGAGGTGGCTGTCTCACATGGTTGCCATTTAAGGTCCGCGCCTTGAAATGCATCGCCTGCTGCCTTATGGAAAGACTTGTTAGTGCTGAACATGGTAGATCCAGTATCACTCCAAGCAGTCTCAGATGGGACCATGCTGTCCCGCTCTCCATTGGGCGTCCTCGGAGGTGTATTGAATGGATTGCCCTTGATCTCCACTATGCTAGCCTTGGGTGGTGCGAAGTCGGTGCCCTTGAAGACAGCGGCGGTCTCCGGGCTGATGGATTTGGGCCCGAGGATGTTGGTCTGGCCTGCCGATGCTTCTGCTTCGGCCTGCTGTTCGGTCCAGATGGGTGCAAGAGCCCGCTCGTTTGCTGGCATTGCTTCGAAGCGTTTGATATAGTCACGGTACCAGAGGAAGAATTGAAGATTCTCTGCAGCGTGTTCGATGTAGACAAGGTAGTTCATGAAGTCTCGGGTGGTACAGGGCTGTTTCACGAAATGTCAGCTTTGAAGATCAGATGAAAGCACGGTCACTCAGGTGGAGCTTGCACGCAGCCCTCAGGCTCAAGGCCCAGGCAGTGAAGCCGGCTATGCTTGTCTAGGATCGAAGTTAGACTTACTGGACAGGTCCCGCCGGCGATGATACGGTCGAAGGATAAGGCATCTGGGATCCCAAAGGATACAGCGCCCTCGGAATCGAGGGTGGAGCCTCCAATGGAGTGTCTCTTCTCGCTACCAGTCAAGGAAGAGCGGGAGGAGTCGACATGAGGAGGTCGACGGTAGGTGAGAGAGTAGACCATGGCTGCGATGTGGTGTACCACGTGGGGAATAGATAATGCCTCGATAGATGGAAGAAAAGGTGCAATGAAGGGATTACAGCGGGCCGTGAACGAATGGTTGAGGACGTATTATTAGAAAAGGTGTATGAGGAAGGAGGGATTGAGCAGAGAGGCAAGGGGAGAAAGAGCTGTCGAGTGGGGAGGAAGCTGTGGGGCTTCGGTCCAGGATATTTCTCCGGTGGCCTGGAGGGTGGAGAACAGAGGAAGCTTGTCCACCGCTTGACGCCTTTCTCGCCGGGTGTCCCCGCACTGACCACTCGGACGTTATGTGGGATGGCTACGGAGAGTGGGGAAGAAGAAGGTAAAGTAAAGTATGAGAAAGGACATGTCGATTACGTTGACAGCAGACGCTCGAGAGAGACGCAGGCGGATCTGCGGATAACCTTTGAGGCCAGGCCGACCAACGAAGTAGTCTTGCGCCCAGTCGACGGGCCAGTACAAGAATTCGTACTTCTACAAGCGCAATTGGACACACGGCAAGCTAAAAGCCCTTTCAAGTGGGCCGAGTATCGATAATTTGCAGATGAGAAGCTTGGTCAGGGGTACGGTCGAGGCTAGTAGCAATTTGTACTTGCACTTCTACACGCTGAAGGAAGCTCTCTTGGAGTTGCCCCGGATTCCGATCAAGTCGTCCTGGTAAGTCGAGTTTGCTGCAGCGCGAGGCATCTGGAGACAAGCATCGTACCTTGAGGGATGTCCACCAGCTCCACGGACGATGCTGGGAAGCGGGCTCATCTCGGTTCGCTGCTGATGTCTGCGATGAGTGATGGTAAGGATCACGATCTGCCTCTGTAATCAAATTAAGGCTGTGGTCCAAGTGCCCAATCACGATGTACGATGCAGATCATGCGGCTGCACTTGCTGCGATTGTCGACTGTTCTGGATCTCGCCCGAGGCCCCAGGAGGCGTTCGGCCAGTCGAAACTCGAACAAGAGATTGAAGGATTCGAATCGGAGATACTCGAGAGCTAGTCTTTTGCGCCTCATAGCTGCTCCGCCAAAGCCAATCTAAATGACGAACAGCACTCCATCCAAACCTCCAGGATTTGCTCGGACCACTGTTTCCTGCCAGAATCATTATTCATCATTCGCTGTCCGACTGCTGTCAGCTCCGTCACATGCAGCAACACCGCTGCCCTGTCAGGAAGGCATTCTGTGTATCCATTGTGTTGCACCAAGATCCGTACTCTGTCTTGATGCTGGGCTTGACGCCAAGAGGAGTCTAATTCGGCCCTTCGGGGCCCTTCGGGGGCCTTCGCTAATGCCACTTGATGATCTGCTGCCAGGTTCGCACGCCCCAATCTTGTTGATGACCAGGAGGTTCAAACCTTCGTTCGCCGATTTGTCATCGATGATCGGAGGGAGCTCCACCTGCACGACAGTATGGTGCACTGCCAGTCTTCCCCAAATGTTCACTCAGTACTTCTGGAGGGTCGCGTCATCCAAAGTTGCAGAAGGAGGAGGCTCCGATCTCTGGAGACGATCAACCATGTGGCAGTGGGGGCTGGGAACCTCGGTACCGGGTTTCGTGGTATCTAATCTGCAGAGAGTAGATCATCCGGGAGCACTCGACGCCGCGTGCGTACAGCAAGTTTGCATCCCCGTCCTTGATGCTGTCAAAGGCAATAACCCTAAAGCAGACGCGCAGGCCGCAAAGTACTCTAGTAAAACGAGAAAATAGAACAACGGGATCCTTACCATTTTTTTTAAGTATATCCTTGAGCATGAGAATAAGGTAGCTAAGACTGAGACTTTGCGTGCGAAGACGTCCCGGAACGCTTGGAGGAATACTCCGTCATCACTACCATTTCGCTGGAAGAGGATATGTTTAAGATGCATCAGTTATAGTACACGCTTGTTTATAAAGTAATGCATCACCCCCGAAAACCCTGGTTTTGGCACATCGCGTAGGCCCAGTTTATCCAGCTTTTAGGATTGCTGAAATGCTGACCCTTACCGTCGCAAAATTTTGTTGTTGTTGTCCTCCTTGTTGTCGTCGACAAGATTTGGCGAATAGCATTGTGCGATGGTATCGCATATGAGATTATTGCTTGACACAAAATCAGTATTTACGTTAACCAGATCTTATTAGACGTAGGTTGCAACAAGATGCTTGCGATAAAAAACAACAACGCCTAACAACGCCTGGTAAGCTTTGCGAACGGCAGCAATCAACATTGAGAAGCTAGATACACTGGGCCTGCGCAATGTGCCAAACCCAGGGTTTTTGGGGGTGATGCATGATAAACAAGCGTGTACTACAACTGATGCATCTTAAACATATCCTCTCGCTGGAACGCTAAGCAATCCTCCACAGCGGTCACAATTCCGCTGTACACTAGGTCCCAGATTATCAATATGATGCTGGTCGCTACGAATGCATGAAGACGTTGATGTCAAGCAACTGACAATTGAATTATTTTCAACCTGGAAATCCGAATACTTCCATCTACCGTTTTACTCGATCCATTCACAAATCTAAAGTAGGCAACATACTGTAGATGCGGCCTTTGGACTCGGATTGCAACGCGAAGTTCGCTACTGTGTCCAAGACAGAAATGTTGATGCCTGCTCAGGATCTACACTCCTCGGTTTCTTCGATCCCCTCTCAATTCAGAACATCTGCAAGTCGCTGCGGCGTTATACATTGAATTGCCCCGTAACGCTATCAACACTCAGTGTCCGAGACTACAGCTCGACGACCACATTATTGGGTTCTCTACCACAACGACTCAAGAGACCATGCAACGATCCACAATGAAAGCCTGGCAATTCTCCGCCACCAAAGGCGGTCTTGAGAAACACCTCACCTTCAACCCCTCCGCATCCGCCCCTCCCTCCAGCAAGCTCTCTCCTGAACAAGTCCTCGTCGAAGTCATCAGCATGTCCCTCAACCCCGTCGATTACAAAATCCCGGAGCTCCCCCTAGTCGGCCGCCTCCTCATCCCCAGGCCCGCCTCCCCCGGCGTCGACTTCTGCGGGCGCGTCCTCTCCACCGGCAGCGCCGCCTCCTCCCTCTCCCCCAACCAAACCGTCTTCGGCCGCCTCGATGCGCCCACCCGCTTCGGCACCATGGGCCAATACATCATCGCCCCCCTCGCCGGCACCGCCCCCCTCCCACCCGGCATCGACCCCGACCACGCCGCCGCCATCGGCACCGCCGCCTTGATAGCCTACCAGTGCATCATCCCCCACGCGAAGGCCGACGACCGCATCTTCATCAACGGCGGCTCCGGCGGCACCGGCACCTTCGGCATCCAGCTCGCAAAAGCCATAGGATGCCACGTCACGACCACGTGCTCCACGCCCAACATCCAGCTCTGCAAGGACCTCGGCGCCGACGAAGTCATTGACTACAAAACCACCGATATCGCTCGGGAGCTCAAGGGCAGGGGGCAGGCGTTCGCGCTGGCGGTGGATAATGTGGGCACGCCGCCGGAGCTGTACAAGGCGGCGGATGTGTATCTGAAGAAGGGGGCGAAGTTCGTGCAGGTCGGGGCGCCGATGTCGGTGGGCGCGGTGTGGACGATTGTATCGCGGATGGGTTGGCCGACGGTGCTGGGAGGGGGGAGGAGGGCGTATGAGATGCTGCAGGTGAAGAACGAGCGGGAGCACTTAGTCAGGATTGGGGAGTGGATGCAGGAGGGGAAGGTCAAACCCGTCATTGATTCGGTTTTCGAATCACGCGACGCACCGCAAGCGTATGAGAAACTCAAAGAGGGGAGGGCGAAGGGCAAGATCGTAGTGCACGTATCTGAGAAGCAATGATCTGGCCAAGTTGCGTCTTACACCTCTCGCAGTACGTCCATCGTCTCGAGCCTCCAACCCTCTCCCCCAACCAACCCCGATCGATCGAATCATTCTCTCTGATCTCCTGAAACTACCACGCCTCTTACATAGCCACAGAACCCAAGGGAAGGTCAAACCCATTATTGAACTTCGTATTCGAATCACGCGACGCACCGAAAGCCTATCCGAAACTCAAAGAAAAGCAAAACAAAGAGAAAGATCACAGCGCCCCCTTACCCCAGAAGCAACAACAACAACCCAGCTCCATCGCATCCCACACCCTTCCCTCCCTTCCAGCCTCCAACCCCTTCTCCTCCTCTGCCCGCAACCCATCTACCATCCTCTCTGATCCCTCGGACGACTACGCCTCTCACATAGCCATAGAACTCAGTGCAAGATCAGGCCCGTGGTTGACTCCGTGTTCGAATCACCCGACCACAGCACCCCCTACCCCAGCAGCAACAGATCCAGCCATCTTCCCCCCTCTTCCCTCCTTCTCTCCTCCTCTCTCTCTTCTTCAGCCTCTCTTCCCCCCAACTCCTCCTCCCCTCTCCTCCAACCCATTGAATCCCTCTGAACTCTAGCTACTACGTCTCTTTCGTGGTTATGAAATCGGAATAGCTACATCGTTTGAGTTTCGTTTTTTGGGGGATTGGAGGTGAGCGCGGTTCAGGGGGGGGTCCTTGGTGGTGTGGGATGGTAAGAGTGTAGCTAGAGCTATGAGGAGGGGGGCGAGGGTGAGGGCGGGGGAGGGAGGGGGGGTGGGAGAGGGGGGGAAATGAGAGAGAAAGAGGGGGAATGAGAGGGAGAATGAGAGAGAGGGGGAAAGGAGGAATGGGACAGCAAGAGAGCGTTGAAGATCGCAGGTGTCGCAATCGGTGTAGACGGTTCTGAATCCCACCGAATGCTAGTTTCCAATAGAGACACGACGGCTTTAGCCAAAGACCCGACCACGTTAGCTGAACGCGCTGATAATGTGTGATGGAAAGAGAAGAGCAGAATAGGAGACAAGACAAGACCAGAAAAAGAAAAGTACAGCCGAGAATACAGAATGGATCTAGCTAGCTGGTTGCTTTTTAGCATGCCCGTCTGTACGAACAGAAAGACATAATGAGGATGCAGACATGAGACTAGCTAGCTCCTACGCTCGCAATATCCATCCATGCATGCATCCATTCCTGCCCAAGTAACTTGCTCGCTCGAGAAGAAACAATAGCTCGAAAATGCAATGCAGTATACAGCAATAGCCGCGCTCTGTCTATATCGTACAAGCCCTACACGCTGACCCCGCCCTCGTTCAATGCATGTATGCGTAGTGTCATATTAGTAGCCGGATAAGCTGGTGGTCGTGGTCGTTGCAAAGTCGTATGGTGGACATAGTCCTCTTCGTTCTTTATTCATTTCGTGGTCACGTCTCCAGCACGCTCCTCATGCCGGACATCTTCTTCTGCTCCTCAACCACGCATCCTCGGTCTCGAAGAACACGTTCCAATGCCTCCATCACGCGCTCAAAGCTGCTCTTCGCACCCTTTTCTTGCGTGAAGCGTGCGATCGAGAGGTTGGCTTTGCGGCCGTGCTCGAGAACAGTGAAGAACTCCACGGCCAGGGAGACGGGACGGATGTGCAGAGCTACGAGGAGCCCGTTAGCCCGCTTTCCCGCATATTATGAGTGATGATGAAAGGAATGAAGAGGGGTAAATTGAAGCGTACAATTCTTCTCAGCAACCCTCGCCCAGATCCTCCCGGCCGCTTTGTCGATCACAATGTCTCTGAGCCCGTACTTTCTCCACTCGCGGAAGGTACTGGCCACCTCCTTCCGTGCTCGGACCTTTGAGATCTGGAAGCACATCACTGTCACAGCAGGCTTGATCCGGAGGAATCTAGCAAGCCAGTTCTGGGGTTGAGGCTGGATGATACGAGGTGGAGGAACATTGGCGCCGGTGTCGTCTGTTGTCCTACGTGTATGCTGGACTGAGCTAGTGCTTGGATTTTGTATAGCACCACTCATGTAGGCTGAGTTGTACTGGCGGGACGAGGTTATTGTGTCGATACTCTCGCCATCGTCAAGGCCGTAGTCTGCGACAAGTCAGCTAACCGAGACCCAGACGAATGGAAGCGTATTCAGCACACACCACCAGATGCACCCTTCGAAACATCCTTCGCCCGCTTGCCGTCACGCTTACCAAAAAGCTTCAAGAACCTACCTTTGCCGCTAAGCTTTTGCCCATTTCGAGCTTCGGCCAAAGCATTGTTGTTCCGAGGTCTTTTCGTCTCGTCATCTACCTGCAAAGCCTGGCAGTCCTGTTGGATCTCGCCTTCTCTATGTGCTTGACCGTGCGACTGTTCACTCTCTTGACTACCCTGTCCTTGCTGGTGACGTCGGAACCAGCCTCGCTTCTTCGATTCTCCGGACAAGGTCTTCTGCTTCCGGTCTCTAGGATCAAAATTCTCTTTGTCTTCATCTTCCTCGATAGGCTCCAGGGGGTGATCTAATAGATTGAGCCCGGCAGAGCGATATTCTACGGCTTGTGTTCCACCATAGGGCCTGACATCTTCGTAGCAAGATATCTGCTTTTGGGACGCCCTCGGTCGAAGTCTTCCCGAGTCGGTCGATGGAGTAGAGGAGCCGCTCTTCTTTCGTATCGTGAGTGGCTTCGTAGGTGATATAGGCTTTTGCGCGTCAGTATCAACCATACGAACAGTCATCCTACTACGGTTGGCACCAGCGCGATCCCCAGGTCCAGGTTCAGAAGCTGAACGAATGCCAGTATAACCTTTCTCCAGAAACCGCTCAAAGGTATCATTTGTCCGTTCTAATGGCGACTTCGGATCAGGAGTTGAAGCGGCTCGTCGTCCTTGCTCCTTAAGCCTCACCGCACTGGGTTGCATCAGACGATCCAAATGTGCTATTACTTCGTCCAGCGATCCTGACATACTGGGATCTGCGGCTCGTTGCAGAAGCAATTCACGTGCTTTGGCAAGCTCACGCTGGTTGAAATCATACGTGCCTGGGTGCTCTGGCGACGGGATTCGTGGTAAAGGACGCTCACGAAGGGCTTTAGGATCCAGCTGCCCACTGGCTTTCGCACGCTGAGGGTGCTGGATGACGGATGCTCCTGACACTTTCCTTGACAGTGATGTTGCCGGAGTACTATAGATCTGGTCCTCGACCTCCGTGGCAGGAGTAGCACTCATATGTAAAGACGATCGATTAAATGCTTCATCGCAGAACTTCTCTAACTCATTGCTAACTTTCCTAGTTTCGTCCCTCCAGAACTGGCTTGCTCGGCTTAAGACAACATCAGGTACAGTGGCTGTCCTTAGAAGTGTCTTGCGAGATCGAACCGCCTGGGATACTTCTGGCCTAGGGCTATCAGCCGCGTAGCTCGCTTCTGCTATGGATTGTCGAGGCGTGGCAACAATGGAAGCCTGCCTGATTTCTTCGTTATCGTCCCCATGGTTGTATCTTTCCTGCAGAGTCAGAGCATTTGTCTCTCGTCTTGCTTTGATACTAGGATGCGCTGAAGAAACAGTCCGCCTTTGAGGATGTACGAAGCTAACGTTGCGCCTGTAACTGATTGATTTCCGAACTGCACTGGAACTGCTGACCATGGAGCGTCTAGATGCGACTCGAGACATCTTACGTTGTTGAGGGCTCCCCGATGACGAGGACGATGGCGGAAGGCTGTACACCGCATCGGCTTGAATTCTGGCAAGCGCTGGGTTCCTCACTGATGCTTTGCTGGTCAAATGACTACTGTAGACACTCGCTGCGCGTTGCCGAGAAGCTGCCGATGAACCACGGACAACGAGAGCTCGTGCTCGATCTGCCTCAGCTCGGGCCATCTGCTGTCTGCTTGAAGCTCGGAATGGATCGTAGCTCTGCTCTGTTTCTGGTACACTTGGCTGCCGTTGATGTCTGTGACTCTGACTTTTCATCGGTGCGTTTCCGCTAAGAATAGAGTATTGAGACACGCGTTTGGTGGGGAGCGGTGGTTGATGGGATCGCCTCGTAGAAGATCGCCTGATTGGCTCATTGACATGATGATAGTCGCTGACGGAATACTCCATTGTCGGACCCTCGTAGTTTTCCAAGTGTTCTTCGCGAAACTTCAGAAGTTTAGTATACAGCACTCTCTCGAAGGTAGGCCTATAGACATATCAGCCATGGGACACTTTCAAACATTGGGCTACGGCTCATACTCGTCAGTGAGTAGCTTCTGGGTAACCTCATCAGCAGCTACCCCATGCCACAAATTCTGCAGATTCCGCAGCAATTCTCCATCGAGATCCTTCCGGTGCCTGATGGGCAGGCCACAATCGTTAATTGTCAGCGGAGCTGGTGGGCCTATATATGCGTTGCCGTTGGGATCTAGTGCGTCAAGGCTTTCATAACGTCTAAGCAGAGGATGCTCCCACATCTTTTTCATCGGTATTCGTTGTCTCGGGTCATATTGCAACATCCGCCAAATGAGGTCTTTCGCATGCACCGATAATTCCTCCGGGAAGATGTACTTGCCTGTCAATACAAGCCGAATGACGTCCTTGTGGTTATCGTTCTGGCTGTCGAAGGGGAGTGTTCCCGTGAGCATCGCATAAAGTATGATCCCGGATGACCATATGTCCGCTCGATCACCACGATAATTCTTGGCTTGAATCACCTCTGGTGACGCATAGTGCGGGCTGCCGCAAGACGTGGTCAACCATTTGTTCGCAGGTTGAAGTGCAGCCATTCCGAAGTCTACGATTTTGATATTTCCCTGGCGATCCATTAGAATGTTTTCTGGTTTGAGGTCTCTGTGGCAGATGTTGAATCGATGACAGTATGATAGGCCAGCTATCATTTGCCGAAAGATGCGAACAGCTTCATCCTCAGGTAGTAGACCGTTGCGGATGATATAATTGAACAGTTCGCCGCCCTCTACGTACTCGAGAACAAGGTACCTGGTCCAACGTTAGAATAGGTTTTTTGATCCGGGTGGTCGTTTGCTTACAGCTCGCCTCTATTCTCCCACACGTCAAAGAGACTAATTATGTTGGGATGTTCGATAAGCTTCATTATGACCACCTCCCTCTCAATTCCAAAGGGTATAAAACATTGCCCTCGCTGTGCAGCAAGTGTATCCATGACCGCAAGGCTATCGGTCCTGAGTAGCTCTGCCGCCTTCTTGCTAACAATCTTTACAGCTGCTCGTTGGCCAGTCGTCGCATGCTTCGCCGCTCTAACCCTACCTGACGCTCCTTTGCCCAATGTCTTGCCCAGGTGCCATGGCCCAACATGTGTTTTTCGTCTGGACTTCTTCGAGGCGTTTGTTGAGGTCCCAGATGCATAAGAATCACGGTTCGTGTTGCGATCACTACCGCTAACAGCAGACAGACGTTTATCTGCTGCAAAAGATCCTGGAGAAATCGGTATAGGTAGTTGTAGATTGCCGCCGGGTTTGAGAGAAGTATGATGTGGCATGTGCGGTGTAGAATACTGTTCTGAGGATGCTGGTGGTGTCGAGAGCTGGTTGTTGACCCATTCTGTCGTATCACCGAGAGGTTGCCGGTACTTCTTTGGTCGTTGTGTAGGGGTATGAGAATCCATGTTGAGACCGAGCGAAGGTTCTTGTTATGGGTCTGGACCAAGGCTGTGTGCATACGCAGCTCCTCAATGGTCCGATATGCTGGGAAGACGAGGTGTATAGATACGAATGAAGGCGTAAGGGTTGTAATGAGCGTGGTTTTGGGTCCGCAATTGATGTGCCTGCTGTCGCGTGCGCTTCAGAAAGAGTGTATGTTCTCGTAAAGAATGCGCCTAAAAGCCATGGAGCGGAGAGCGACGTGCCGACTCGTGCTGTATCTCCAAAATTGAGCAATGTCTAGGCTGTATGGGTTGTTGGGGTTATCTCGTCTCTGAAGGCGGAAAAAGTATCTCTGATGCCGTCCGAGGCGCGAGTTGCACCTTCCTTCCGCCCTAGAGTGTGAATTGATGTACCTCGGCCGCTACACAATACGTCCATTAGTTCACGACTAGTAGTGGTATCAATAGAAGAATCAGCAGTATGCAATTGAGGAGTCGTAGTGGTTGAAGCAATTGAGTACCAGGAATGGGAAAACCGAAGGTGGGAGATTGTGTATCTCAGGGAGTTAGTCGTGGCGTCTCCATAGCGTAAGGCAAGTCTTGGGAATGTCCAATTTTTCCAAATCTCGCATCATGCTTGTTAACATAGGAAAGCAGCTTTAGTGGGGAACCATTGTCCATCGACAACGATGAGGATGGAAGCCAAATACAGAAGCAGATTTCTATCCTGGCGATTCTCTTGAATCTAGGATACTGGATCCTAGATGTGAAGCTGCTCCTTAGGTTGGTCTGTGGGTATACAGTCAATCCGTTCTTTCAGGTCAGATGTTACTGTAGAATGACGGGATGCCAGATTGGGATGAAGCTGATCTTGGCCTGTGATCGAAAAGCTACAGACCAGCTTCACAACGTCCTACGAGAGGTTCGAGATTGTCTTACGCATCTACTACGGCTTTGTTGCTGAGGAAGAGGGTTACGTTCATGATATGTGGTTGAGATTGGCCCGCGAGGTTGGCCGATCTAGTCCTCATTAGGTATACCATCTTGCTCGATCAGCTTGCTTGATCTTGCGTGTCCAGGGGCGTTCATATCCGAAGACTCCAACCTAATGACCCCTCTGTGAGGTCTTCAGGACATAGATGGGTCACCAAGCGAGGGATTCTGTCAGATAAAAGATCATTATTGAATACTACTACTAAAGAATATCAAGCAGTCGAGGAAAAGATCTGCTTTTTCAACAAAGTGGCAAGTAACGCATGCTGAAACAATCTCAAACTCTCAGTAGCTCGCTCAAAGCCTGACAAAACGGCCCCCAAAGCTCCCCGTGTAAGATGTCCGCCCTGCGTCGGGGTGGCTTAAAAGCCCCCTTGGTGATATCAAGCCGAAGAAGTAGACCCCCTTAGTCCAAAAGCCCAAGGCACAAGTCAAAACGCCCGAAAGGCAATGCCTCAAACTCAAATCCAAGTTTTATACATTGTTCCTCCGCGTCCATCTTGAAGTCTTTCTCGTCGTTTACCCACCAGCCTATGCGCCATGTGCGCCGTGCTGCACCTTTGATTAATACCCAGGAAAAGTGAAAAGATGTAATTGACCGTGAAGACGACAGAGAATGCCCGAGACTGCGACCGTCTTTAACCCCTGTCTTCGTGGCGCCATGACTACATCGACAGATTATTTCCGTTTTACTGCGAAACGCCGTCGTCATTGTCGCTGCTGACAGACTCGGACTTGTTTACTGATGACGATCCGGCCTGCGTAGCTTTAGCGGAAGTATTCGTATCGCCGTTCTTCCCGCACCCTTTGACGAGGATATGCCTCTATATGAACAGTCAGCTCATAGTCAACATTGAACAGAATCCGGCATACTGACCTTCAGTGCGTCTTTCCTCGAGAAGCTCTTATCACAATGTCCACATGGGAAAGGCTTGACAGCAAGGTGTATCCGCTTATGCCTCTTCAAATCATGATTTCGGTTGAAGCTCTGCGGACATTGGTCACACTTGAAGGGTCGCTCGCTGTGTGGCGTCTGTTGTGGGTTACCGTACATCTGCTGCATTTGTGCAGCATGCCCACTGTTGAAGCCATACTGCGGCATGCTGCCAGGCATTCCAGGAGGCATTACCCCAACGACGGACATCTGTCCGTTTGGACTATGCAGGTTTGACATGATAGGGCCAGGTAGCGGATAGGCTGGGTATTGGCGCATGTATTGCTGGGTTTGTTGCTGGGCTCCGGGCTGAAAGCTCGGCATTTGCCCAGTGGTGGGCGATAGTCTACTAGGTGGTGCCGTCGCACTCATAGGACTGTGTTGCACAGGTGAAGGATTGTGGAAAGCGGAAAAGTGAGTCTGCTGGGGGGTCGAAGACGGCTGCGACCCACTGTAGTAATTAGGCGTATGGGGTTGTTTTTGAGAATATGAATCGGTAGCGCTCGTGGGAGACGTTTGCGAAGCCGTAGTAGAGATGGGAGTAGGCATGCCCATGAACTGTGCCATTGCTTGTTGTTGCTGCTGTTGCTGGTGGTGCTGTTGCTGTTGCTGTTGATGCTGGTGTTGCTGATGCTGTTGTTGCTGTTGCTGATGCTGCTGCTGCTGGTGTTGATGTTGCTGGTGTTGATGTAGCTGTTGCGCAGATATCGCCGGGAGCGTAGCAGGGGCGGGCATCGACATCGGAGCTGAGAATGGAGGCAGTTGGTTCAAGTCGTAAGGTGGAGGTGGTAGACTGTCAGATGCTGATGGCGAGCCGGTGTTATTCCGCATCAGAGAACCTAGTGATGATGGTGAGAAAGCTCCTCGAAGTGGAAAAAGAGGATTTGGGCCTTGACCCCATGGCTGTGGCGTCATACCAGATCCCATTGCAAGCGGTGTAGTCCCCGTCGGGTGTGCCCAATACGAATTCGGTGTGAAAGGGGGAAGGCCGTTGGCAGCTGGGCTGTTGCTATGAACGCCTGAGGAAACCGGACTCAAACTGTCACCTGGAATGTTCGACGGCGGCGTCAGAAGGTTTCCCACGCTCAATGCAGCGGGCGCAGCTTGTGTGGTGGTATTGATGCTTGGATAAGGCATGTATTTAGCGTTCAGCAATTGTGGTGGTGGGAGTTCGAATTGTGGAAGATGAGAAGCTGCAGATCTGCGAGCCGTAAAGCTCGAAGCGGGACCGCTCGGCTCAACGTTTGGGACCATTCCTGCATGAATCGCTGTGGTGGCGCCGCTCCCCGACGCCTCGCGGTTGAGACCCGGTGGTTTGTATATTTCGCAATCCGCACCTGGTGGTGTTGGAAGCGTGTGCGAAGGTGGTAAAGGTGTAGCGGCGGTCGCACCAGGCCAGTACTGACCAGCCTGCGCGACCTGCGGATTCGAGAAATCCACGGAGGGCAACTGTATCGCGAATGGCCGGCTTGGCGGGGAAGATATGGTGGCAGAAGGCCAATTCAATGGCGAGGAGGTCGCCGTCGTGAGATTCTCTCTTGATAAGGCGCGTCCGTTGGCCCAAGACTCGAGTTTCGTTGAGTGGTGCTCTTTGCTTGTAGAAAGTGTGATGGAGCACTTGATGTTTCCACGGCTGACGGGTTAGACGACTTGACGGTTTAACGGAATGGCCAATGGACTGGCGAGGGGATTTGACAGCAAAATCGCGGAGCTGAAATACCACCTTTGCAGTGTTGCAATGTCACTGGCAGCGAACGCGCGCTCAAGGCAAGCTTCAGTGAAAGATGTCGATTGTGGAAGGTTCGCTGCAGTATGTGCTATTGGAACCCTTGGGTCGACTGTAGGAAGGCGCGATAGCTGCAGAGCTTCGGCCAGATGATGCTGGCCGTCAACGCGAGATAGCCGAAAAGAGTGGTGGTAGAGTCAACAAATGATAAAGCAACGGCGGCAATGAGGTACAATGGATTGACAGGTACCGACGAAAGCTGGTCGTGGACCTTGCGCGACGATCAGGGCGCTGGTGAGGACTAGAGTCGATGCTGGTCGGAGAAAGACGACTAGAAGTACAGGGGCCTGGGCTTCTGAGTTCTGGGACTGCCGATCGCTGCCCTAATCGGACAAAGAGCCCCCTGCCCCCAGCTCGAGCGACTCGACGAACAGTGAACACCCAAGAAATCTCGCACACTCGATGAAGTGCGTCTTACTGCCGCTTGACAGTGGGGGATGTAGGGATCAAAAGACTGCTGATGGTCCTACGGGCCACTCTTGTGGTCGCAGGTCGACGCAGGCCAATCCTTTGGTTGGGTCCAGTGGTGTCAAGTGCCACTCCCTTTGTTAGTCCAGAGGAAGGATCAAGCCTGTTCCTGTCTGGGAGGGCTGGCAGCGGAAGGCTGACGGGGCTTGTCACAGCGGCGTGAGGCGTCCTGATGAGGACTTCGAATATCGGTACTCGGTATCTTTCAGAGGTGAGGTGAAGAAGAGTTTGCTCGTCCCTTCATTTAGTAAAAGTGGTAGGTCGGCTAGACCCCTCCAGTCAAGAGCAGGAAGGGGGAATCCAGATTTCATTCATCGCTTCAAAGGGTTCCCATTCGGACAAAGGCGCAATGTAAGAGAAGCGCATGCTGCAGGCAGCTAGTGTACGCTTGCAAAGCTCGGGTCTACCTTCACGATTGCTGCTTTCGAGGCCTCACAAGATTGGTCAAGGGCAGATAGGGTGCGGGATGGCCAGCTTAAGCTTGCCTTCCTCGCCGTTTTACACGCTCCCTGGGTGGGGTCTGCAACTCCACAAATTGTTATCGCGACAGCAGAGCTTGGACCGGACGATGGTCAGCGGCATCATCGGATGCTGGGGCAACACTCCCAGTGCGACAGTACTTCGTTGACATCCTGGACAGCTTCGTTTTTGAGTGGTCTTCGCAGCATACTCCGTATCTGACATCAATTTTGAGGGCCTGCACACATGGCTCGAAGGCTGCGGGATGGCTTGATCGACTGAATAGTCGGGTCCGATGAAGACGAAGCTTATTAGCCTGCAGCAGAGGATACCCTCGCTGAGTCGCTAGGCCAAGGCCGGTTGGGGGCTGCCATTGCCTGCATATTGACTACGCTTCAATGAGAAGGGACACTGAGGTACCTTAGCGAATGTAAGGCAATGGCGAAATCCCATTGGCTTTGCTTCTGTCGTAGCTCAAGGGCCGCACAGGCCGAAATTCACAATCCAGTCCAGACCCCCTATAGTATACGAGTACAGTCATCCCTGTCCGCGACGCAACCCTACGACACTCCGCCTTTCACGCTCCGAAGCGCCTAAGGGAGCTCTCTGATGATGCGACTTGTCATATCACCTGGCCAGTTACTGCTATGTCAGGTGGTGTGAGTACCAGCAGCAGGCAGCTTGATTAGATACTGCCCCATCGAACCCTCGAATTACTGATGCTGGTGTTTGCGAAAGGGATGGTCTTGCCGACGTACCCTTCGTCAAGCTTACCCCTTCAGTACTTCGTACATGAGATAGGGCGGCAATAATGACAGATTACACTACAACATTGATAACAACAAGAGAACAGGATTATCTGGATTGGCAGCATAAGCTGTGATTTGGAATATCTTGTGTTCCGAACCGAGCATTAATGGAGTAATCGGAGACTGTTAGGCCCGTCACGATGCAGCGACATCTTCAAACTACAGCAACTTTTATGTGGCCGTCGCTCTCACGCAAATGATACATGTATCAGCACAGCCGTCGGTGATAATCCTTCTGCTCCGAATTTGGTCAGATGTCCCAGAACGGCAATCGCACAGCGCCTACTTTTCTCCGGGGACGGCCGTGTTACGGGATTCTGTCGAGCGTCTGGACGCTAATCTTGTTCGGTAAGGGCAAATCGAGCGATTGCGTTTCGAAGGCGATCCTACGTAGATCTTGTTGATCCGGCCTCTTCCGACAAACCACCGAGCTGTCCGCAGACGTAGGGATGCTGGCCTTCTCGAGGACCGGTGGGCGGGCTCGTTTTGTGAATTGGTCGACACCTCAGCTCCTTGATTGAAGCCTGCTTTCGAAATTATTGAGAAGGCCGCTGGGGTCTATGAACAGGACTTGAATACGATGAGAGCGCGGGGATCATCAAACTTGCCCTCTTCGACCAATGGACGGTCGTCTTTAGCGAAGCGCGAATCTATATCGAGAATGGTTCCCCAATGCCAAAGTCGGGAGAAGCACGATCCCTTTTACTTCTGTGCACCTGGACCGTGCTCGCCGCTATCCGTTTTTCCTACGATCACTTGAAAATCTCCGTGAGAGCAGGAGGTTAGAGTTCCCCTCAGTCCCGAATCTGAGATGTATCCCAGGAGTCATGCGCGGCCAATGAACGATATCCTAATTTACGGACAGGGGTTAGCATTCTAAGTGCAGCCGCCTGCTCCCGTCTAGGAACCGGAACGTGAGATTTACACCAGTCAAGACTCTCATCGCGCTTCAATCCGGCAAGAATGATAGGGGCGATTGTACCGGAATTGAAAAAACTTTGGTAGCATCGGCCAATGTTAATGACCGTGATATTTGACAAACATCGTGACAACCATCGTGTAGAGCTCAATGTACGAAATAACGTGCTACTTGGCAGCCACGAGACCGCCAGATGCATGGTTAAGAAATCAAGCTTCGCCATCATACGCCCGTAACAGCGGCTTCAGCCAGCCACGAGCACGTATTGGGTGTGCCGGCTCCACTGACAGCACTACTCCTAATGCATGCAGAGGGCACAGGCCGTTTCCGCTCGACACCGCCAGCCAAACCGTTATTGACAAATCCATCGGCTCTCAGTAGCTCAGCTTCAGCCTTGGGATCTCGATCATGTACGTCCGAAGCTCAATGCACGTCGACAAGAAGGGTAGGAGGCTCGCAAAAGAACATCCTACGACTTTTGGAATTCGGACAGGCCAATGTTACGTCAATGTGGTGTCCTAAGCAAGGCTAGCGACTGCAATTTCCGTTGTCGAGATGCAGTCGCGACCTTTTCGAGTCGCACCGCATAAATCTTGCCTCTAACCTGCACATTATGTTGTACCGTTAGTCTTCACACGTGGAATAATGTAACGCCCCAGCGTCCAACGCATGGCGCTTTCGAGATCTGGAGCTTGCAGGATCGCGGCCGATGTGGATGGCCTAAAGTACATTGTGACACGAACACTCCTCGGCTTTTGCAAAAGGTCCGCTGCGGCTCAGTGCTTTCCCATGCATACGTGCATTAGAGTGCATGTTCATATATTGGTACAGATTCCGGAGCCAAGTCACTAATTGCAACCTTGGAAAGAACCGAACGTCTCCGCGACGAGGTGTGACAGCTTTGTCGAGGCTCAAGCTTCGAAGTAAGTCGGGCTTTGCTTTCTTTGTCGTCGAGAGTTGCCTCGATCGCATTTCCACGTCTGGCCAGATTCAAATCGTTGTTCGTCGGCCCATCTCCTTGGCTTTCGTATCTATCTTGTTCGGGGCGATCATGGAGTTGAACTGTCGAGCATTCAAATTTTGCAACCCTTCTCTGCATGCTTCCAAATGATAAGCATCGATGACAAGCGTCGATGATGAGCTTCCTCATGCCCGCACTAGGCCGGGGATATCCCCCATCGCTGTTGATAGCACATTTGAGATCAAGATTATCCCCAAACCGTTTGAAGCCGCCAATATCTTGTAGCAGTCCTTGTGCAGAGAGGGTGAACTATGGACTGGTCCAGACTGCACAACTGAGGATATCTAATTGGATAAGTCTTATATATTGACGCCTGAAAGAACAAGACTCAGCCCTTTCATAATAAACCACTATGATGTGTTTGTGACGCGTGTCTAACCTTTGATCTAAGATTGGTCTGCCCCTGTTCGAAGGGTGCAGCCAGCTTTGAGATCGAGTATGTATGACACTTGCAGGTACTCACACTCTACAATGTGTAGATCAAGGGACCACCAAGATTGCACTTTTCCCTTGCTTTTCGGTCTAACAGCAGCCTCGGTGCTCTATTACCCAGAATGAAGCCCGCGTATCAAATCATCCTTCGAGTTGCAGGCTATTGCCCGTCAAATGTGTGTTGTCGAAGTCACCGCACTGGCGGGAGCTTTACAAGCTGAGCCTGCCTGCATCTACTGATCTGGACCGAGCGCTAGTGCTAGCAAGAGGGACGTTTCCGGCTAAGACATGGCATTGACAGGCTACAGAGACAGCTATTGCTTTCCGGAAGCGATCGTCCTACCCAAGCCAAGCCGTAGAGTATACACAGGCTCAGGAAGTTTCAGGACTGGTCATTGTCGCGTAGTGGTCTGACACGTCAGGATGCAAGTCGATCGCATCGCGGTACTCGGGATCGAAGCAAGAACACGCTACACCTTGTATCCGTTGGTGTAGAAAGAGGTAAATGCAATCAGATTCACAATATCATTGCCTCCCAAATAACACGAAGCGAGCTCTATCCCATATGGTGGCTGTAGTACCCTCCCTAGGGGTTCTTCCAGAAGAATTAGACACTCGGTATGCGGTGGCGGCCCAACCATTCAGTAAGTGAGATGCCTTGATCATTTGCTTGTAGATGCGGAATCTGCTGGCTGAACAGCGCATCCTCATCCGTCCAAACAATTTCTTATGAAACCTGCCGAGGAACAGTGCACCATCTCTTGCCACTGCTCAGAATACTGATGTCCCTAAACCCAACATCTTGCAAGACTCTATCAAAATGCTTTTATCAATAATCCATTTTCAATATCCCATCTTCCAACTTCCAACTTCCATCTTCCTTCATCTTCCATCTTCCATCTCCCATCTCCCACGCCCCATTTCCTCCTATCCACCAAACAC
>JAABUS010003299.1_pt1 | contig 26692 bp, 22 predicted proteins | sample 5560161 | NCBI WGS metagenome assembly JAABUS01 (sample SAMN10711885, study PRJNA513376) | rock metagenome | isolation source: Antarctica rocks | place: Antarctica: Victoria Land, Trio Nunatak nord | collected 2016-01-04
GAGGAGCCGCGCGAGCGCCAGGACGTCGACGATCCGGCTGCGGCGCTCGACTTCGTTCCGCTCGACGCGGACGTCGCGCCGCAGATGGCGCTCTTCGGCCCGGCCCCCGGCCGCCCAGGCGGCCCGGTCGCGCCGAGAGTCACTTCCCCGCGCTCGTTCCCGAGCGCCGTCGACCCGCGTCCCGTAGCCGGAGCGGAGCCGGAGGGCGTCGGCCTCACGGTCTTCGAGCGCCGAGTGCTCCTGCGCGACAAGCGCCATGCGCTCGTGTCGGAGCTGCGCCGCCGCGACGGTCGCCCGCAACGCGAGATCAACGCCTGGCTCAACCGCGAGGTCGGCGTGACGCGAGTGGCCGACGCGACGATCGAGCAGCTCGAGCGCTGCTGCGCGCTCCTGCTCGACGAGCTGACGGGAGTTCGTCGTTAAGTGGGCCGCCTGGGAGTCGAACCCAGATCTCAGAGCTTAAAAGGCTCGTGCGTTGACCGTTACGCCAGCAGCCCCGCGTCCTACATCGTACGGTCTCGGTTCGGACTCGACTTTCGCCTTCGACTGATCGATGCGAGACTCGTAGATGCCGCGCGGCGGTTCCAGGCCCCCATGGTGTAGCGGTTAGCACGTCGCTCTTTCAAGGCGGAGGCGAGAGTTCAACTCTCTCTGGGGGTATCACGCCGCCTCGGTGGTGGTCAAACTGGCGCGAGGTACGACGCCGGTGGCAGGTTCACCACCGTACGACGCACTTGGCGATTTCGTCGCAGAGTCTCCGGAGTCTGTCTCGCCACAATCGCTGCAAGCCGACGACAGGAGCAAGCGATCGACGTGAGCCTGCGCCTCTGCGACTCTGCGCGCGAGAAGCGCGTCGTTCCGCGCGCGGTGCCGCTCGCGATCCTCGCGGTAGTAGGCCTTGAAGCACGCCCGGCACCACCATTGGCGTCCCTTGCCGAGCCGGTTGAATGCGGAGGCTGGGAGATGCCGTCCGCAGCGCGGGCATTCACGCTCTGGCTCTGTCTCCGGAACGACCGCCGACGCGTCGACCGACGGCGTCCCAGTTCCAGGCTCATGCGCCATACCACGGGCCCAGATGCTTGCTGAGGACAGTGAGATATCAAGCTCCTTGGCGATCTGCCTCAGCGACCATCCGGCTGCCCGTAGACGGATTGCTTCGCGCCTCTCTCTGGGCTTGCGTGGGAACGCAAACACATGTTCGCACGGGCGGAGGACGAATCAATCCTTACGGCGCCCCAAGCGCCTGCTTACGGATCGTTGAGGTTGGGGCCGCAGACTGCACCCACGTCGCTCAGACCCCGCGACGTATCCCATAGGCCGGTGTTGACTCATCGGCCGCCTCCCGCCCCGCTTCGCCCGGTCCGCCGCTTCCTCCCTACCGAAAGCGGGCCGGGCGGAGCACTTTCCTGGGCACCGAGCGGGTCCTGCCGCGGTCCACGGCGTTTCGCCGCGGTGACGCCGCATTTCTCCCTCGATCGGCTGGTCCATGTGAGGACCTCGAGAGTGAGAAGGATGGGCGGTGAGGGGTTCGAACCCCCGACTTCCTCGGTGTAAACGAGGCGCTCTGACCGGCTGAGCTAACCGCCCGCGCTCAGGACGCTACCGCTCGCGGGCCGTCAAGCGGCGGTTGCGACCAGCGCGGCGCAGATCTCGCCGCGCGTGCTCCCGCGGTTCACGACGCCGCGCAAGCCGACGGCCTGCAGCACGCGGCGCGTCGACTCGACGGGGAGTGCGGCGAGCAGCAGCACCCGGGTGGGCAGCGACGGCTCGTGGGCGGCGACGTGCTCGGCGATGGCCAGGCCGGAGACGCCCGGAGTGCGCAGGTCGATCAGCGCGACGTCGGGCCGATGGCGCTCGATCGCGTCGAGCGCAGCCTGTCCGTGGACGGCGACCGCGACGACTTCGATCCCCGGCTCGCTGAAAAGCGAGCGCAGGAGCCGGGTGCGGTAGGTCGGGTTGTCGTCCGCGTAGACGACGCGTATCCGGCGGGCGTCAGACATCCAGAGACGACTTTCGCTCAACCCTGGCGGGGCACCCATCCTCCGGTCGGACGGTCCGCCGGGGGATGCAGGCCCGGCGAAGGAGCGGCGCGGCGCCACCCGCCGGTCTAGGGTCCGACGGTGTGCCCGCCGGAGTGATCGTCCCCGTTCACGGCTTCGCGCCGTATCTAGCCGAGGCCCTCGACGCGGTGGTAGGAGAGCGTTCACAGGCGGTGGTCGTCGTCGATGACGGGTCGTCGCGGCCGCTGACGCTGCATCCCGATCACGAGGCCGCCGGGGTGCGGCTCGTGCGCCGCGAGATCGCGGGCGGGCCGGCACTGGCGCGCGCCACGGGGCTCGCCGCGCTTCCGTCGGAGCTCGAGCTCGTGGCGCTCTGCGACGCAGACGACGCCTGGACGCCCGGGTCGCTCGCCGCGATCACCGGAGCGCTCACCGCCGAGCCGAGGGCCGGCTGGGCGTTCGGGCGGGCGCTCGTGGTGGGCCCCGACGGCCGGGCGACGGGTGAGCAGTGGCGGCGTCCAGCGGCTGGCCGTCACGCGTCAGCGACGTTCGCGTCAGAGCTCTACGCGGCCAACCCCATCCCCACATCGAGCGTCGTGTTGCGGCGCTCGGCGCTCCAGGCGGCCGGCGGCTTCCCGGGCCCGGTGCGCGTCGCGGAGGACTGGGAGCTGTGGCTGCGCCTGGCGCGGGCGGGTCAGGATGCGCTCTGCGTTCCCGAGGCCACCATTCGCTACCGCCGCCACCCGGATGGCCTGACCGCAGACGTCGCGCGGCTGGCCCGCGCCCAGCTGGCGCTCCACGCCGCCCATGCGGATCTCGTCGGCCCGGAAGAGCACGCTGCCGCCGAGGCGCGCGACCTCGCCGCGCTCGCCGACGGCCTCGCGCGCGACGGCGATCGCCGCGCGGCGCGCGGCGCGTGGGCGCAGGTGGCGGCGCGCCGGAGGCTGAGTGGTCGCGAGCAGGCGAAGCGCGCGGCGCTTGCGGTTCCCGGCGGCGAGCGGCTGCTGGCTCGCGCCGACCCCTACCGCTGAGCGCGGCGATGGGGCGGAAGCGGTGGGAGAGCCCCCGGATCTGCCCCCTCGCGGTGCGCGGGCCGGGGCGCACGGCTCTCCCGCCACCGCCGGAGCGGCCGGTTCGGGACGAGCCGGCCGAGCTCGAACGCCCACACCGCGGGGCCGTCGAGGAGGCCGAGGACGGCGGCGTCGCGGTCACCGCGCGCAAGCGCGCGGGTCCCTGCGAGCGCGCGCACCAGCCCCCAGCGCAGCAGCCCGGGCCAACGGCGGGCGGGAAGCGCTCCCGGCCAGCGCGCCGCAAGCCACCCAGCGCCGGTGCCGTGGCGGAAGCGCTGGGCGAGCAGCCCGCCCACCCGGGCGCGGTTCGCATGCGCGACGGCCGCCCGCGGTCGCGGCTCGAGCGACCAGCCCGCCGCGCGCAGCCGCCAGCAGAGATCCGCGTCACCGCCCGAGCGTACGTCGTCGACAAATCCGCCCACCGCCGTGAACGCGCTGCGCCGGACGGCGGCATTCGCGGTCTGTGCGAACGCCCACCGGCCGTGGGCGAGCACGATCTCCTGTGACATCGCGCCCTTCAGCGCGGCGAAGCGCCCCGCCACCCCGGCGGCCGGACTCGGCGGCGCGTCGGCGATCGCCCCGGCGAGCACGCCGACCGACGGCGCCGGCGGTGGCTCGAAGAGCGCGTCAAGCAGGCCAGGCTCCGGAGTGACGTCCGCGTCGAGGAAGAGCAGCCACTCCGCGGTTCCGCGCGCGGCGCCCTGATTGCGCGCGTAGTACGAGGTGCGCACCTCCGGCGCGACGAGCACGTCGGCATGGATGACGCCGAGGTCGCGGTTGTCCACCACGGTCAGCGTGTCGCCCGGCCGGAGCACGAGCGATGCCCGCAGCCGCGCCAGCGTCGCGCGCAGCGCCACGGCGTCCGCGGCGGCGACCGGCACCACCACGTCGACGGTCGGGCGCTCCATGCGCCGCGAACCCTAGTCGCGCCGCGGAGAGTCGCAGCGAGTCCCCCCGCGCGGTCTCACCGTGGCGGGCGCAAGCGTGAAGCGAAACGCTCGAGCACCGACCCCCAACGATCCTTGCCATACTGATGCTCTCTCCCGGGGGCGTAGCTCAGTTGGTTAGAGCGCCGGCCTGTCACGCCGGAGGTCGCGGGTTCGAGTCCCGTCGCTCCCGCTCCCGGTGCATCTGGGGACCTTCCTCACGGGGCTGCACGATGCGGCCTTCGGGCGAACGGGCTCAAGTCTGCTTGAGGCGGCGCGAGCGCGCGCCGCGGCACCGGCGAGGAGTGCATGATCGCGGTCGTCGTCTGCCCGTACGGCGAACTCGTCGATGATGCGCTCGAGGTGCTCCGCGTCGAGGACGTGGGCGGTCATGACGCAGCCGTCGTGGCCGGTCACGCGGGTGGCGCTCGACGACCCGCGCTCGCGCGGTTGCTGCGGGCGACCCTGCGCGCTGCTCGTCTCGCTCCTGCCGGCACCGCTGCGGTGATCGGGATCGTCGCCCTCGCACAGGTGCCGGACCCCGTGAGGTCACAGGCGTCGCGCGCTGGTCGTGGCCGGGTCGCGCTGCACCGCGCCCCGCCGGAGCAGGCTGCCGCTCCGACCTACCCGCCGAGCACCTCGCGCACGTAGGCGTCGCGGACGTCGTCGTCCTGGCGGAGCATCCAGATCTGCTCCGCGGTCTCCCCGCGGCCGAAGGCCTCCGCGGCGAACGAGCGCCGCAGCGAGTGGGGCTGGCGCAGCATCCACGCCTGCTCGGAGTCTGCGGCGTAGCGGGAGGCCGCACGCGCAATCGTGTCGGGCGACGTGAGCACGCGGCGCTCGAGCGAGAGGGAGAGCACGTTAGAAGCGTAGGACGCGGACTCCGCGCGCTGTGTTGCATCGCGCACGCCCGCGATCTCTTGACGGGACGCGGTTCGTCTTCGGCGTGAGCAGCTTGACCGACCAGGTGATCGGGTCTTGCTGCCGACCGTGGTCCCGCACGCGAGCAGGCAGAGGAGCACGGCGACCGCAAGGGCGGCGCGACGCAGGCAAGGGCGCCTGGGGAGGACGACGAAGGGCGGTTCGGGGGCCCTCGGCGGGCACCGGCGGATCACACCGTGGTCACTCCCCAGGCTTCGAGGCGTTGCTCACGCCTTCATCACGCCTACCGCTCGAGCCGCGGATCGCTCACGGGGTCCGGGCGGTGCGCCGGGGTGCCTGCGACCTCCGCGCCGGCGGGCACGTCGCGGGTGCAGACGGAGTGGGCGAGCACCGTCGATCCCGCGCCGACCGTCACGCCGCGAAGTACCGCGACCCGCGGCCCGAGCAGCGCGCCCGCGGCGATCCGGACGGGTGCTGCCCGCACGCCCTGCTCGCGCACCGGGCGCTCGGGGTCGTCGAACGCCGGATCGGCGTCGACCAGGACGCACTCCGGCCCGAGCCACGCGCCCGCCTCGACGGTGATCGAGGCCTGGGCGGTCAGGCGGCAGCCCTCGTCGAGCGTGCCCTTCACGACGATGACGGCTCCCGGCGCCGCGCGCAGCTCGCAGCGGTCGCCGACGACGGCGGCCGGGCCGAGCACGATGCGGGCGCCCCGCTCGGCCGCGAGCACCACCCGGCGACCGACCCGCGCGCCCACGGCCCGCTCGACGCCCTCCGGGATGCGGCGCCTCACGCGCTCTGCCGCCCCCGCCCGCGGCGCCTCACGGGCTCCGCCGCTCCCGCTCGCGCCGCCAGGCCTCGCCCAGCCACTGACGGCTCCAGCCCATCCCGGCGCGCGCGACGGCGCGGCGGGCCGTCTTCGGCGGCGTGCAGGCGCTGGGCAGGACGGAGATGCCGAGCGCCCGGGCGGCGCGGTCGGCGATCTCCAGTTGGCCGAGCGCCGTGGCGTGCACCGCGTCGGGGAGCACGTGCCGCCAGCCTGCGAGGTCGTCGAGCGCCACCACCGTCGCGCCGGCCGCGGCGGCGGCGGCGCGGATCGAGCCGTTCGCCGCCCCGACCCTCGCCCCGGCGCGCGGGCGTCCGAGGTCGAGCGGGATCGTCAGCAGCAGCAGCCTCGTGCAGCGCGGCGCGAGCTCCTCGGCGGCGCGGCGCACGTCGCGATCGTAGGCGGCGGGGTCGAAGCCCGGATCGCGGACGTCGTTGACCCCGATGTACAGGACCCCGATGTCGTACGGGCGCTGCACGCGCGGCAGCTGGTCGGTGAGGACGTCGGGCGCTCGCGCGCCGCAGACCGCGTAGTTGGTGTAGGGCACGTCGAGCGCCTGGGCGAGCCACAGCGCCCACGAGCGTCCGTCGACGCCGAGGACGATCCCGCCCTCGCCGTAGGTGATGGAGTCGCCGAGGGCGACGAGTCCGGAGCGCTCGCTCATCTGCGCCGGGATTCTCGCCCACGCGGGGCCCGAACGGGCGGCGTGTTCCCAGATCGCTGACAAGGAGGCATTCGGGAACACGCCGGCGGGTTCACGCGAGCCGGCCCGCGCCGACCGTGGCCTGACGCAGGCGCTGCGCGTGCTCTGCGGTGAGCTGGCCGGGCTCGAGCTTCCAGCGCCAGGACGCGCCCTTCGTCCCCGGCACGTTCGTCCGTGCCTCCGAGCCCAGGCCGAGCACGTCCTGGGCGGCGAGCATCGCCACAGGGCACGGCGAGGAGAACGCGAGGCGGATGAGCGCCCAGTGCGGCTCGTCCTCCTCGATCCCCGCCGCGATCAGCGCCGCGGCGAGCGCTTCACGCTGCTCGGCCTGCGCATCGGCGAACCATCCCGCCGCAGTGTCCGTGTCGTGGGTGGAGACGTAGATCCAGCGATCCTCGGTGTGGTTCTCCGGCCGGTGTGGGCCGCCCGGGTCGTCCGGATCGAAGCCGAACAGGGAGACGAGCATCCCGGGGAAGCCCAGCTGCTGGCGCAGGCGCGTGACGGGCTCCGTGATGAGTCCGAGATCCTCCGCGACGACTCGCAGCTCGCCGAGCTCGCGCGCCGCCGCGTCGAAGACCGCGCGCCCCGGGCCGCGGCGCCAGCGGCCGTCGACGGCGGTCTCGGCGTCGCTTCGCACAGCCCAGTAGGCGACGAACGCCCGGAAGTGATCGATGCGGGTGACGTCGAAGAGCTCGAACGTGCGGCGCAGCCGCTCGGTCCACCAGCGATACCCGCGACGCTGCAGCGCGGGCCAGTCGTACAGGGGGTTGCCCCAGAGCTGGCCGTCGGCGGCCAGGGCGTCGGGCGGCGCGCCGGACTGACCGTCCTCAAGGAAGAGCTCCGGCCACGTCTCGTGGTCGGCGCCTCCGGGCGCGACGTAGATCGGCACGTCGCCGACCAGCCGCACGCCCCGCGTGATCGCATGGGAACGCAGCGCGGCCCACTCGCGATCGAAGCGCACCTGATCCTCGACGGCACCGTCACCGGCGAACGCCTCCCACCCCCCGACCCAGTAGGCGTGGCGCTCACGAAACGCGGCGACCTCCTCGGGTGCGACCGCCGCGTCGGGCTCGGCCAGCAGGCCGTTCCAGGCGGCGAACGCGCTCGCCGCCTTGTAGGGCGAGCGGTGCTCGTCGGGCGGTCCGAGCGGGAGCACCTGCCAGTAGGTCTGCCCCGCCTCGGCCAGCCAGTCCACGAAGGCGTGGGCCGACGGCCCGAGGCGCCCGTCGGGCAGGGCGGTGAGGTGGAGCTGGACGCCGGAGGCGCGGGAGGCGGGCATGGGCCCCTCTCCTGCCCGCAACGCGGCCTCTCGTCACCGGACGGGGCCCAGGCCATGCCCAGCCGCTTGACGAGCCCGTGATCACGCGACGGGACGTGTGCGCCAGGCCCGCGCCAGCCCTTGAGAGCGTCGATGATGACGCCCGGCCATGCGTTCTCCTTGGCGATGCGCTGGGATGAGGATCGCTCGCCGGGCGCCGAGCGCGTCCGTTCGCGGCCGCCCCGTCAGGAGACCTTCACGTCGCCGCCGCGAGTGCTTTCGCGCCCAAGTGGATAGAAGACTGGGCGATGCCCGTGCCCGAACGCCGCCCGCCGCCCGCCCGCATCCTGATCGAGCGCCCGCAGCCCAGCGTGGACTGCGGTCGCCATCCCGCCAAGGCCTGCGTGGGTGACGAGGTACCCGTCAGCACCGACGTCTTTCGCGACGGTCACGAGGTGCTGCGCGCCGTCGTGCACTACCGCGGCCCCGGCGACGAGGAGTGGAGCGAGGCGGCGCTCGCGCCCTACGACGCCGACGTCGGAGGCAACGGCTTCGAGGGCTCCTTCCCCGTCGACCGCCAGGGCCGCTGGAGCTTCGCCTTCGAGGCGTGGGCCGACGCGTTCGGCTCGTGGCGCACGGAGATCACGCGCAAGCTCGACGCCAACCAGGAGGACCTCACCAGTGAGCTGCTCGAGGGCAGGGCCATCGTCGAGGCCACCGCCGTGCGCGCGCAGAGCAAGGACAAGGACCGCTTGAACGCGGTCCTGACCGAGTGGACGCTCGACGAGGCGATCTCCGTCGACGTCGCCCAGGCCGCAGCACGCTGGCCGGACCGCTCGCAGGCGACGCGAACCGGCCCGCTGGAGCTCGAGGTCGACCGCACCCGTGCGCGCTACGGCGCCTGGTACGAGCTCTTCCCGCGCTCCTGGGGCGGCCTGCAGGGCACCGCGGCCGTCGTCCCGCAGCTCGCGGCGCTCGGCTTCGACGTCCTCTACCTGCCGCCGATCCACCCCATCGGCGTCAAGAACCGCAAGGGCCGCAACAACGCGGTGAGCGCCGCGCCGGGCGACCCGGGCTCGCCGTGGGCGATCGGCTCGCCGGACGGCGGTCACGACGCGATCCATCCTGAGCTCGGCACCGAGGCCGACTTCGACGCGCTGGTCAAGACCTGCCGCGAGCACGACATGGAACTCGCGCTGGACTTCGCGATCCAGTGCTCGGCCGACCACCCGTGGCTGACCGAGCACCCCGAGTGGTTCTCCCAGCGCCCCGACGGCACGCTGAAGTACGCCGAGAACCCGCCGAAGAAGTACCAGGACATCTACAACGTCAACTGGGACACCGAGGACTGGCGCAGCCTCTGGCAGGCGCTCCTGGAGGTCGTGCAGCACTGGGTGCGCAAGGGCGTCCGCGTCTTCCGCGTCGACAACCCGCACACCAAGCCCTTCGCGTTCTGGGAGTGGCTCATCGCGGAGATCCGCGCCGAGGAGCCCGACGTCGTCTTCCTCGCGGAGGCGTTCACCAAGGCCGCGGTCATGCGCGCGCTAGCGAAGATCGGCTTCAGCCAGAGCTACACCTACTTCACCTGGAAGTACTCCCGGCACGAGCTCATCGAGTACATGGTCGAGCTCACCACCTCGGGCATGCAGGACTACTACCGCCCGAACTTCTTCACCAACACCCCGGACATCCTCACCGAGCAGCTCCAGCACGGCGGGCCGCCGGCCTTCCACGCGCGCCTCGTGCTCGCCGCCACCCTCTCGCCGAGCTACGGGATCTACTCGGGCTACGAGCGCTTCGAGCACGTGCCGGTCAAGCCCGGCTCGGAGGAGTACCTCGACTCGGAGAAGTACGAGGCCAAGGCGCGGCGCCTCGACGGTCCCCTGCTGCCCGTCGTGCACAAGCTCAACACGCTGCGCCGCGCGCACCCCGCCCTGCAGCACCTGGCCAACGTGCGCTTCCTCGGCACGGAGAACGAGCAGCTCATCGCCTACGTCAAGCGCCACGGCGCCGACACCGTCATCACCGTCGTCAACCTGGATCCCGTCTCCACGCAGGAGGGCATCGCCGACGTGCCCTACGAGAGCGGGCTGCCCCCGGCCTACGAGGTCCGCGACGGCCTCACCGGCGAGCGGTTCACGTGGTACGTCGGCCGCAACTTCGTCCGCCTGAGCCCGGGTGGCGCCCATGTCCTGGAGGTTCTGTGAACCCCGAGTCGGCACCCACCCACGCGCCGCAGAACCACTGGTTCGAGTCCGAGCCGCTCTGGTTCAAGACCGCGGTCTTCTACGAGATCCACCTGCGCGGCTTCTACGACGGCAACGGGGACGGCTCCGGCGACTTCCGCGGACTCACCGAGAAGCTCGACTACCTCCAGTGGCTCGGGGTGGACTGCATCTGGCTGCTGCCGATGTACGAGAGCCCGCTGCGCGACGGCGGCTACGACATCGCCGACTTCTACAAGGTGCACGCCGACTACGGGACGATCGAGGACGCCAGGGCGTTCATCGACGCCGCCCACGAGCGCGGCATGCGCGTCATCACCGACCTGGTGATGAACCACACGTCCTCCGACCACGCGTGGTTCCAGGAGTCGCGGCAGGACAAGGACAACCCGAAGGCCGACTACTACGTCTGGTCGGACACCGACGACCGCTACCCCGACGCACGGATCATCTTCACCGACACCGAGCCCTCCAACTGGAGCTGGGACGCGGTACGCGGCCAGTACTTCTGGCATCGCTTCTTCTCCCACCAGCCAGACCTCAACTACGAGAACGAGGAGGTGCACGAGGCGATGCTCGACGCCCTGCGCTTCTGGCTCGACCTCGGCCTCGACGGCTTCCGCCTCGACGCGGTGCCCTACCTCTACGTCCGCGACGGCACCAACGGGGAGAACCTCCCGCAGACCCACGAGTTCTTGAAGAAGCTGCGAGCGACCGTCGACGCGGAGTACCCCGACAAGGTGCTGCTCGCGGAGGCCAACCAGTGGCCCGAGGACGTCGTGGAGTACTTCGGCGACGGCGACGAGTGCCACATGTGCTTCCACTTCCCCGTCATGCCGCGCATGTTCATGGCGGTGCGGCGCGAGGAGGCCACGCCGATCTACGAGATCCTGGACCGCACGCCGGACATCCCGGACAACTGCCAGTGGGGCCTGTTCCTGCGCAACCACGACGAGCTGACCCTCGAGATGGTCACCGACGAGGAGCGCGACTACATGTACTCCGAGTACGCCAAGGACCCGCGGATGAAGCTCAACCTCGGGATCCGCAGGCGGCTCGCGCCGCTGCTCGACAACGGCCGCGACGAGATCGCGCTGATGACGGCGATCATGTTCTCGCTGCCGGGCTCGCCCGTCCTGTACTACGGCGACGAGATCGCGATGGGCGACAACGTCTACCTCGGCGACCGCGACGGCGTGCGCACCCCGATGCAGTGGACGGGCGACCGCAACGGCGGCTTCTCCCGGGCGGACTTCGCGCAGCTCTACGCGCCGCCGCTCATGGACCCCGTCTACGGCTTCCAGGCCGTCAACGTCGAGGCGCAGCTGCGAACGTCCAACTCGCTGCTGCGCTGGCTCAAGCGCTTCATCGCGCTGCGCAAGGAGCACCCCGTGTTCGGCTTTGGCACCTACGAGCCGCTCGAGACGTCGAACCACCGGATCTTCGCGCACGTGCGCCGCTACGAGGACGACCTCGTGCTCTGCGTCCACAACCTCGCGCGGACCGCGCAGGCGGTCGAGCTCGACCTCTCGGAGTTCGAGGGCCGCTACCCCGAGGAGATGTTCGGCCGCGTACGCTTCCCGCGCATCGGGCAGTGGCCGTACCTGCTGACGCTCGCGCCGCGCGGCTTCTTCTGGTTCGTGCTGCAGGCGGCGGACGACGACGAGGAGGAGCACCGCAATGGTGAGCGTTGACGCGCAGTTCCTGGAGGGTTGGCTCGTCGAGCAGCGCTGGTTCGCGTCGAAGTCGCGCGACCTCAACGCGGTCAACCTGCTCGAGACGCTCGCGCTGCGCGCGTCGGAGGAGCAGCCGCTCGTGCTCGCCCTCGTCGAGGCGCGGTTTGCCACCGGCACGCACGAGCTGTACCAGGTGCTCCTCGGGGCCAGGCGGGAGACGCGCGCCGTCGATGAGGGAACGATCGTCGAGGCGGAGGGCTGGGAGCTCTACGACGCGGTGGGCGATCCGGAGCAGGGCGGCGTGCTGGCCGGCTACTTCGACGGCGGCCGCGAGATCCAGGGCGAGCACGGCTCCGTGCGCTTCCACCACACCGCGGGCGCGCCCGCCATGGGCTCCCGCCCCGACGTACGGCCGATGGGCGCCGAGCAGTCCAACTCGTCGGTGATCCTCGACGACAAGTACGTCCTGAAGGTCTTCCGGCGCCTGGAGGCGGGGGACAACCCGGAGCTCGAGATGCTCAGGTTCCTCACCGAGCAGGGCTTTGAGAACATCGCCCGCCTGCAGGGCTGGTACGACTACTCCGGCGAGCTGATGGACGCGACGCTCGGCGTCGTGCAGGACTACGTCGCCGACGCGACCGACGGCTGGGACCTCACGCTCGCCGCCATCGGGGCCGGCGACGACGGGCTCATCGACCGCCTCCGCGACCTCGGCGCGGTTACGGGCGACATGCACCGGGCCCTCGGCGCGAGCGGGAGCGACCCGGACTTCACCCCGGAGGAGCCAAGCGACGACTCGCTGGCGCTGCTGACCGCGACGATCGACGAGCAGATCGATCGTGTGTGGGTCGACCTGCCCCAGGACGATCCGGCGGTCGAGCCGATCCTCCATCGCGGCCACGAGATCCACGACCGCCTGCAGATGATGAGCCACGTCGGAGTCGGCGGACGCCAGATCCGCCACCACGGCGACTTCCACCTGGGACAGACGCTGGCGCAGCCCGACGGTCGCTGGGTGATCCTCGACTTCGAGGGGGAGCCGGCGCGCTCGCTGCGCGACCGGCGCCGCAAGCGCTCCCCGCTGCGCGACGTCGCGGGCATGCTGCGCTCCCTCGCCTACGCGGCCAGCGCGAGCGAGCTGCTGCACGGCAAGCCCGCGCCCGAGGACTGGGAGGACCGCGCCCGCGCGGCGTTCCTCGAGGGCTATTACGGCCACGTCGACCCGGCGCTCCTCCCCGCGGGCCAGGCGGCCATCGACAAGCTCCTGGCCATCTTCGAGCTCGAGAAGGCCGTCTACGAGCTGCGCTACGAGATCGACAACCGTCCCGAGTGGGTGAGGATCCCGGTGGCCGGGATCGCGCGGCTGCTCCAGGAGCCGCTTCCCGCATGACCGAAACCGCGAACGACCCGGCCCGCGAGGCCGTCTTCCAGGCCGTGGTCGACGGGACGCTGGGCGATCCGCACTCCGTGCTCGGCGCGCACCCGGTCGAGGGCGGCGTGGTGATCTGCGCCTTCCGCCCCGATGCGGTGTCGGTGACGGCGAGCGTCGAAGGGGGCTTGAGCCGTGAAGCGCGCCCTGGCACGCGGGATGCGCAAGCCTTCCCGCCGTTCGCGCTCGAGCGGCTGCATCCCGGCGGCATCTTCGCCGGAGAGCTGAAGGGCGCCTCGCTGCCGCTGCGCTACGCGCTCGAGGTCGCCTACCCCGAGGGGCAGACGTTCACCCTGAAGGACCCCTACGCCTACCCGCCGACGCTCGGCGAGCTCGACATCCACCTCGCGGGGGAGGGTCGCCACGAGGAGATCTACGCGCACCTCGGTGCGCACGTGCGTGAGATCGAGGGGGTGACGGGCACCGGCTTCGCGGTGTGGGCGCCGAGCGCCGCGTCGGTCGCGGTCGTCGGCGACTTCAACTCCTGGGACGGCCGGCTGCACCGCATGCGTGCGCTCGGCTCGAGCGGCATCTGGGAGCTCTTCGTTCCCGACGTCGGCGACGGCGCGCGCTACAAGTTCGAGATCCGCGCGCAGGCCGGCGGCGTCGTCCTGAAGGCCGATCCCTACGCCTTCGCCACCGAGCTGCCGCCGCTGACCTCAAGCGTCGTGCACACGCCCAAGCACGCGTGGCGCGACGACGCGTGGATCGCGGCGCGCCGCGCGGTCGGGCGCCCGCCGCTCGATCAGCCCATCTCGATCTACGAGGTCCACCTCGGCTCCTGGCGTCGCAGCCCGGAGCGCCCGGACGAGCCGCTCGACTACGAGACCTTGGCGCACGACCTCGCGGCCTACGCGAAGGACATGGGCTTCACGCACATCGAGCTGCTGCCGGTCATGGGCCATCCCTACGCGCCGTCGTGGGGCTACCAGGTGACCTCGTACTTCGCGCCCACGCCGCGCTACGGAACCCCGGACCAGTTCCGCACGTTCGTCGATCATATGCACGCGGAGGGCATCGGCGTGCTGCTCGACTGGGTGCCGGGGCACTTCCCGAAGGACGCCTGGGCGCTGGCGGAGTTCGACGGGTCCAAGCTCTACGAGCACGCCGACCCGCGGCGCGGCGCGCACCCCGACTGGGGCACGCTCGTGTTCAACTCCGGCCGCAACGAGGTCCGTAACTTCCTGCTGGCCAGCGCCCTGTTCTGGGCCCGCGAGTACCACGCGGACGGCATCCGCGTCGACGCCGTGGCCTCGATGCTCTACCTCGACTACTCGCGCGAGGAGGGGCAGTGGGTGCCCAACGAGTTCGGCGGCAACGAGGACCTCGAGGCGGTCGCGCTGCTCAAGGAGCTCAACACGGTCCTGCACGCGCGCGAGCCGGGCGTCATCTCCGCGGCCGAGGAGTCCACCTCGTGGCCCGGCGTCTCGCGGCCGACCTACCTCGGCGGCCTGGGCTTCGGCTTCAAGTGGAACATGGGCTGGATGAACGACACCCTGCGCTACTTCGCGCAGGACCCGGTCTACCGCAAGTACCACCACCACGAGCTGACCTTCAGCCTCGTCTACGCCTTCACCGAGAACTTCCTGCTGCCGCTCTCCCACGACGAGGTCGTGCACGGCAAGGGCTCGATGGTCGAGAAGATGCCGGGTGACCAGTGGCAGAAGCTCGCGAACCTCCGCGCGCTCTACGCGTTCATGTGGGCGCACCCCGGCAAGCAGCTGCTGTTCATGGGCCTCGAGTGGGGCCAGCAGCGCGAGTGGAGCTCCGAGCGGTCGCTCGACTGGCACGAGCTCTCCGATCCCGGCCACGCCGGCGTGCAGTCCACGGTGCGCGAGCTCAACCGCGTCTACAAGCAGACGCCGGCGCTGTGGGAGGTCGACTTCGACGGCGCCGGCTTCGCGTGGCTGGAGCCCAACGACGCCGACGGCAACGTCGTCGTCTTCGCGCGCTTCGGCAAGGAGCCGGCCCGCGACGCGCTCGTGTGCGCGATCAACCTCTCACCGACGCCGCGCCCGGGCTACCGAACTGGCCTGCCGCTGGGCGGGCGCTGGACGAAGGTGCTCGACACGGACGCGACGGCCTTCGGCGGCTCGGGCGCTTCCGAGGGCCAGGTGGGCGTGGAGGCCGAGGCGGTGCCCTGGCACAGCCAGCGCTTCTCGGCGCCGGTGGACCTGCCGCCGCTCGGCGTAGTCTGGCTGGTGCCGGAGCACTCGAGTCAGCGCTCTCAGCGCTTGGGGGCGCTGACTCCTCGAGCGTGAGTCCTTGGCTGATCGCCTCCGGCACCTCGGCGATCTGCGCGCACACGAACCCGTCCTCACCCGGCGTGAGCATGGAAGCGGCACAGGCCGCTGACCGTCCCGCCGCGCGCGGTGACGGTCGCGCCGGACGGGCTCGCGATCGCCGCGTCCACCGCGTAGCGGCAGCGGTCGGAGCCTGTGCGCCGCGCGCGCAGCAGGTTGCGGCCAACGGTGCCCGTGAGGGTCACCAGAGCGTCGCGGGTGCCGGCCGGGGCGCCCGTCAGCGTGAGGAAGCCCCGCACGCCTGGGTGCAGGACGAGCCGCAGCCCGTGCGCGTCGAGCAGCGTGCTTCCTCGCCGCGGGACTCTCAGCGTGGTGGTCGACGGCCTGGCCGCCCCTCCGGCGCCGAGGCGCAGCATTCCTGCCACCCGGCCGCGGGCGCTTGCGGGGATGCCGGCGCGGACGTCGGCCGACGTGAAGGTGACGCGCCGCAGGGTCGGGCCCTCGCCGGACTCCAGCGACGAGGTGGCCTGCAACGAGGAGCCCCAGCGCGGCCGGGCGCCGGGGCTCGTGATCTCCTCGATCGAGCTGAACGACGACGCGGGCTGGCAGTCGGTCGCGGTCAGCGCGAACGAGGTCGACACGGGCGCGCCGGCACCGGCCGGGCTCACGGTCACCGTCACGCGGTGATCACCCGCCGGGATGCGGCGGCTCGAGCCCGAGACACCGACCCAGGTGAACGGCGCGGTCGGGTCGGTGCGCTTGAGCGCGCCGTCCAGCGACCATGTGACCCGCGCGACGCCCGTAGCGCGGCCGCCGTCGGCGGCGCGGACCCCGAAGGAGAAGAACAGCCGGTTGCGAGCGAGCAGCCCGCCGTAGGGATCACGGGCGAAGAGGCGGGTCCCGTCGGGCAGGGTGAGCGGGTGCTCCTGCGGGCCGTGCCGCGCGTAAAGCGGGCAGTCCGGCGGCTGAATGCCGTCGGACACGGCAGGCGCGGCGGGCGCGGCAACGGCGAGGGGCAGCAGCACGGCTGCGAAGGCGATCATGCGGCGCATTCCCCCACAACTCGCCAGGCGGACGAAGGTGACGCTCAGTCCCGGCTTGTACGCCGTCTGGCGGGCGCGCGTCTGCGGCGGTGCTCCCGTCGTCCTCCGTGGCGCTCCAGCGTTTAGCAACTCTCCCGACCCTCCACGCGTTGGAGGAGCATGCTTCACACGAATCACAGGGCCGTCGGAGCGTTGTTGCTGCTCGGTGCACTCACCGCAGGCGCAAGCCTCGCAAACGCCGCCACCAACCCGATGGCGCCCAGCGCGGTGGATGCGGACGCCACGCCCTCGGTGACCATCGCTCAGAACCCTGAGCTCACCGTCGCGATCCGCAGCAAGTCAGCGGTCGACGCCCCCGCTGTCTGGGTCACGTTCCGCACGACCGAGCGTCTCGCGAACCCACGGCTCGTCATCAGCCAGGTCAGCGGCCACTCAGGCCGAACCTTCCGCGTCCGCGACAGATCGACCTGCCTTCGCACCACGGTCGTGACCGACACCGGCCGCATCGACCTGCGGGCAGGGCGCCGCTACAACGTCAAGTTCTACGCGCGCGCCGGCATCGGACGCAGCCGACCCCGCACGCTCATCACCACCCGCACCCTCGTCGCCCGCGGGCTCAGGACCGAAGCGGGCACGCACGCTCCGAGTTGCTCCTCGTCGAATGCGGCCACATCGTCTGGCAGCAGATACATCGGCAAGCGCCTCGTCGCCAAGCCAGAGCAGCTCCTCTTCTACGAGAACCCGGCGAAGTCGTACATCGGGAGCCTGCAAAGGGGCCAGTCCTTCCGAGTTCGCAAGCTGAGCCCGACGGGGCGCTACGCATACGGACTCGCCTACGGACGCTTGAACAAGACCGGGTGGGTGAAGACCGCCGGACTGCGCTGACGCACAGGGCGGAGGCGATGATGCGCATCCGTCCGCAGACCTGTCCGCCAGCGTGACGATGCGGGTGCAGGCCACGTGGGAGCGGCGGTCACATCCGCTCGAGTGACGCTCCCCATGGAGCCTGCCGGTCTCGAACCGGCGACCTCCTGCTTGCAAAAGGGCTCTGACGGGTTCTCGGAGGACGCGAGTGGTCAGACGCGCCTGTTTTAAATGACGGACCGAGATCCGGCTGTCCACCCAAAGCCGCTCGCGGTCATGGCCGCGTTCCCTCCCCGTTCCCCGACACACCCCACGGCGTCCTTCTCGAGACCCCGGGGAGCTTTGCTGGGGTTGGGCTCGAGTGCAGAGCGGTGCTATGCAAGATGCTCGAGGTGCGCCGTGCTCGCAGGGGCTCCTGGGCCGCGGCTCAGCTGGCAGGGTTCGTCCGGAGTGCAGAAGATTGTCGACCTCGTCGCCATCGCGTGGGATAGATGTTCTGGCGTCGAGCGGCCGGACGAGGCGAGTACGTCACCGAAGACTGCTGCGCGCCGCTTCCCCAACACCCCAGCGGTCGTGCTGCTCCTTGGCGTCGACCGGAACATTCACCGACTCAGCTTGAACGAGGTCCACTCGCGCTAGAGCCAGATCCTTGCGAGCGCTCAAGCCGGCGGAGGTGAACGCCTCACGCCGTCGAAGCATCGCTGACCGTGCAATCTGCTTCCTCCCACGAGGTCGACGTCAACTGGCTTGAAGAGCAAGCACTGCTACGCCTAGCGGGCATTGAGCGGCGTCTTGAAGAGGTTCGCCGAGCGTGCGTCGATCGCGAAGATGCGGCAGGTACCGACATCCTCATCCGGGTCCTGTCGCTGATCCTCGCGCAGGGCCGACGCTTCGTTGAGGAACAGGCCTTCGAGCTCCGCAGAACGTACAGCGCCAATCGCGTGCAAGTGATCCGTAACGTCCTTGCAGAGATCCGGATCACCGCCGGCGACGTCCTGTTCGCGCTCGTGCTCGAGCCTGGTCGCGACATGGCCAGTCTTGTCAAGCCGTACGTGCGGCTCGCGCGTGCGGTGTCGGACGACGATCAAGCAGAGCTGATCCTCACTCCCAGCGAGGACCTCAACTACGAGGTGTACCCGAGCTACCTGTCGCAGATTGAGGGTCCGGTCGAGGAGCTTGCCGAGGAACTCGCGAAGACGGTACGAGACATCCCCCGGATTGCCGTGGTCGCGTACCCGGCGCAGGCCGACAGCGAGACGTTCCTGCATGCCGTCGTGGCGCACGAGGTCGCACATCTACGCATGAGCGACGGGAGTCTAGGCGAGCAGCTACTAGACGAGGCGTTTGAAAGGGCAGTCGAAAGCACCGAGTTCGCCAGTCTTCCAGCGGACGACAGCCGGGTGCAGCGGCTGCGCGACTGGCTTCTCGAACTTCTGTGCGACAGCCTCGCTGTCGAACTGATCGGTCCTTGCTTCGCGCTGGCTCTCATCGAGCTGCTCGTCCCCGGGCAGGGCATGAACATCAAGCAGGAGCCTGGCATCGGGCCGCCCCAGGACGACGCGGTTGAGGCTCATCCTCCGGCGGCCTGGCGCATCCGTCGGCTTCGGGACAGCGTCGACGGCTTCTTCGCCGATCCCCAATGTGACCGAGCCGCCACGGAGCGCTTAGCGGCCGCGGCCGACGCGGTCGCCCAGCAGTACGAGCTCGTCGACGAGGACCGCTTCGGCGATGTCGAGCATGAGCAACAGGAACGTCAACTGCTCGACGCAGCTTTCGGGCACCTCCAGGAGCAGGGTTTCGGCGACTTCATCGGGCGAGGGCGTTACACCCGAGGCCGCTTCCAACGCGACCTGCCGCTTGTCTGGGACAAACTCAGCCAGGGGATTGCGCCGGCCGATCGCGTCAAGGGACGGAAGCCCGACGGCGACGCAGCGGTCGCCGAGGACGACGTTCCACGGGCCGAGGACGACCAAGAGCCTGAACCTGAGAGCGACTGGTCGCAGCCGTTGGACTGGCGTTCGATCCTCAACGGCGTCTACCTCGATCACCTGTCGCAACGCCAACAGCCAGAGCCCGACCCGTCCGCGTTGACGGTCCTGCGGCGTCGCAACCGGCGGTCTGCCAACAGCATGGCTCGCGGCGCTATCGAGCTCAGCGAGCTTCACCGCCAGATGTTGTCGATGCGTCGCCAGTTCGACTGGCTTGGGGAGGCGTGATGCTTGGCGCCGCAGAGACAAAACGCCGACTGCGCAACCGAGACAGCGGCCTGGCAATCACCCCGCTATTGACTGGCGACCAGGTCAAGGGGGCTGCCGTTGACTTGCGACTCGGACCCGATCTCATCGTCACGCGGAGAGAGACCGCTGTCGTCGCGTTCAATCCCGCACGGGTCGAGGATATGGCCGAGCATCTGCACGAGTATCAACACTACGTCCGCCGGCCACTCGGCAGCGCTTTCTACCTGCATCCCGGCGACTTCGCGATCGCCCGGAGCCTCGAGTACGTGACGTTGCCTGCCGACGTTTCGGCAGAGGCGCTGGGGCGTTCCTCCTGGGGGCGGCTGGGCCTCGTGATAGCGACAGCAACGCTCGTGCAGCCAAAGTTTCAAGGAACCATCACGCTAGAACTTGCGAACGTTGGGACCGTCCCACTGACCCTTCATGTTGGCGCAAGGATCGCGCAGCTGACGCTTTTTCGCCTTGAGGGGACCGACGAATGAGCCTGCACGACGACCGCTACATCGGGCAGTTTCGCCCCGAGTACTCAAAGGTTCACCGCGACCGGGACCTCATGTGGGTTGTCCCGTTCCGGGTCCCGCTCGTCCTCGCCGTAGTCGGTTCGCGATTTTCCGGGGTGACGACGGCGCTCAACTACCTCTCGGAACGCCACTCTTTCGACGTATACACCCTCGGCGGGGAGGTCCGTCGGGAAGCGCTCGAACGGGGCATCAGCTTGCACGCCCGCCGCAACCTGCAGCTGCTGGGCGACCGGCTACGGCATGAGTCGGGTGACCCGGCGATCCTTGCCCGCCGCGTGATGCGACGCATCCGAAGCAATCGCATCGATTCGCCGGCAATGCCGCTGGTGCCGTCCGTGGCGATCGGCGGACTCAAGCACGTGGAGGAGCTTCGACAGCTGCAGCTCATCGACACGCTGCACGTGGCGGTCATCCACTGCGGCGACACTGAGGAGCGATGCGTGCGCTTCGACCGGATCGTCTCCTCAGGGCTGCTGCAGTCCGAGTACGACGCTGAACGCGCCCGGCGGAAGGAGAAGGAATCCCTTCCGGCGCCGTGGTCAGAGCTCAGCAACGAGGCGCAACGGGTGTTCTTCGACCAGCTCGACGCGATACACAACGACGGTCATCCGACGGAATTGGACGAGGCGCTTCGTGCGGTCCCAAATGCGGTCGTCAGCCAGGCGCGAGACCTTGTTCAAGATCCCGACCGCCGCGTACACGTAGTCGAGAACTCCTCCGATCGCCTCGATGAGTTCCGTCGGAGCATCGATGCGTTGCTGCGGGAGGTCCGTCCTCGCGAGCAGGTGATGCGACACCTCAGCGAGACTGAAGAAGCGTGAGACGCCGCGTGACGCTCTCGGGCTTCTCGCCTCGCCGGCGCAGCTGAACGGTGATGACGAGACGCTTGGGCCGTTCAGGCGGCGAAAGCTCGAACAACGCCTTGAGCCTGCCGTTGCCGTCGGCTGCCTGAACGGCGTCGAGCAGGACGCGGCCTCGGATATCAGTGACGTAGGCGACGACAAGGGCGTTGTTCCCTGGCCGGCCTGCGTCCACGGCGACGGTCAGCTCGCGGTCGGCGGTGCGTTCGTAGGAGGCCGAGACCGCGAGTGCCGAGTCAGACGACAGAGCGGTGTCGACGAACGCCGCCGCTGCCGACGCGACGGACACGCAGAAAAGGAAGCTCGCGAGCCTCAACCGGCATGCTCGACCCGGAAGGATCTGATCGTAGGCCCGCGCGACCGCGTCGAGATCCTCAACGTCGACCGAAGGCGCAGAGCCGATCGTCGTGATAATCGCTAGCGCGAACGTCGCGGCGCCGCACACGGCGGCTATGACGACAAGGGCGGGTGATTCCCGCAGGACGTCAGTAAGCAGGGCGGCGCCAGCTGCGAGAGCGGCCAACAGCGCCGTCGCGATGGAAGACAGGTTGCGAGCCGCAGCATCGACGCGCTGCAGCGACTGGGCGGGCGAAAGCGCCAGGGCAGACTGTTCAAGGACCCGGGTTCGGATGTCCGGCGGCGTCGCCATCCGGGTCAGGAGGTCCGCGGACAGCGAGTCCAGCGCTGACATACTGAGCACTGCACCTTCACTGTGTCCGAGGCCCCGCGCGCCGCGAGGCGGCGGAGGCGTCGGACGGGACCATCGATCATGTAGACGCGGAGTCTCCGTTGTGCCGACGCGATCGCCACCGTAAGGTCAGCGCCGCAGTTCGGGCACTCCTCGTCGCCGGCGGCCACGTTGGCTCAGATCAGCGAGCGTCGATCGCGCAGCGAGGTCCGGCGACTGGTAATGACGATCTGGTTGCTGTCGGCGAGTCGGTGCAGGAACGGCTTGAATTCGACGTCGAAGAACTTGCGATTTGCTGTGTCGAGGTCGGTCAGCCCGCTCTTGGTCAGGTGGTCGAGCAGGCCGTTGGCCTTGGGGACAAATTCCTTGAGGTCGGCGTCGCGTGGCAGGACGCTCTTGACGATTACAGACTCGTCAACACTGCTGTGTCGCGAGCGGCCAGCGGCCTTCTCCATGATCTGGAAGTTGTCGCGGTCAGATGGAGCCACGCCGCCAAGGTAGGAGGCAGCGAGAAGTTGCTTGAGCCGATCGAGCCGTTCGGCGTCTTCGCCTTGGGGTACGACGTCGGTGCGCTTCTCTAGCGCGTCGATCAGGATCAGCACGAGACTGGCCATGAGGCCGTACCGGGCGTACTGAGACCGAAGGCTGCTCATGAGAGCCTCCTGTCGGCGTCGGGGCGGGCAGCGAGCGGCTGCGGCACGTGCACGTGCATCACCGTATCCCGCGCGAGGGGTCAACGCCAGTGTCCACGTCATCTCTCGGCATGCTAGAGCCACGTTGAGTCATAGTGGGTCATAGTGCCGTATGGTCCGGACGGATCCCGTTCTGTCCTCCTCCGTTGCGCGAGTCACTTTGAGTCATGTTGCCACGCACGCCACGATACGACCTTCCCCTGGAGTTCGCACCATGGCGCAACCCACTTGATCGGCAGGCCGCAGCGAGTCTGCTGGACGGCCCCCAGCACCTCGAGGCACTCGAGGAAGACCGTGGAAACTCTCGTCGGCGCGCGCTACGGCTGCTCAAAGACGGCGCCCTTCGCCGGACCGCCCGCCACAACTACGTCGAGCTGACCCCCGGAGCGGCCGGGAGCCTCCTGAGAGCGATCGCCCAAGCCGAAAACTTGGCGCCGCCGATCGAAAAGTCACGCCGTCTGCTGCAGCCCGGTATCACCGTGTTGCACGTGCAAGAGACGCCCGACCTCATGGGACGACTAGCCGATGCCCTCGACGCCCTCGACGATTCCGCGCGCCCCGTATGGGCAGCCCGCACGCGCGGCGAAGAGCCTGGGTATCTGCTGGCCGTCAACGACACCGACACGAGCGCCTCGGACGCCGTGAAGGTCGCCTTAGGCCCCCAGTGCCGAGTGTCAACCGTCGGAGCCGTGATGGACCGAAACGCTTTTGCACAGCACCTCGAAGAGGTGCGCGCTGCCCGGGCCGCCAGGCATGATCGCCTGATCTAAGCGAGGACGCTTACGGGCCTGCGAGCCAGAAGAACGGCGACGAAAGGGAAACGTGCACGCCGACCCCCATGGAACGGACCCTCGGCCGAAATTCGCCACCGTGATACGCCGCTACGCCACGTCGGCCGAATGGGTCATCACCGGCCCCATGGGGATCAACGCACGAGTTCTTCGACGCGGCGATGCCCGCTGCGATGCGGCCGCCGTCAAGCGGCGCGCTGTTGCCCACAGCGAATCTCCGTGTCATCCCGCCGGCGCCTCCCAAGGAACGTCTACCTCCGAGCCCTTCCTAAGTGAGCACGACCCGAGCCTCAAGGCAGCGCTGCCTTGAGCAGCCCAACCCACCATTTCCTTGCGTAGGCAGCACAGAGCACAGACCAAACAGTCCACAGACCCAGACAGTCCACAGACTTGCACCGCGGGTGCCGGGCTGAGCCCAGGCGTCGGCCGGGGCCGCTCTGGCGGCGTCCGCGGCTGGCGGCGGGTGCGGGCGACGAGCTGATCGCGGCGCGCGGAGCCTCCTCATGCTGACCGGGGGGCAACTGCGCGGGGTGGGGGGGCAGTTCGTTTCGGGGAGCGGCCGTCCAGGCCGGGCGATGCCGGGTCGGCGCCCCGGCGATCTGGGCCGCAGGTGAAGTGTGCGTGCCACGGAGAACGGCCCTGGCGGGCCTCCTTGTCAGCGTCGGGTCACCCCGGGGCGTCCTCGTCGAGGCGGTCGCGGTGGCTCGGTCGCGGCGTGCCCGCGAAAGTTTTTCGGGGGATCTGCGTCGAGGGTGGCAGTGGGGGTGGATGTTGTCGCTTGGCAAGATCGCGGCGGGCCCGCGGGCGGCTCGGTATTACACCGATCAGGTCGCGCTGGGCCGTGAGGACTACTACGCCGGGGAGGGCGAGGCGCCCGGCCGGTGGACGGGCAGCGCCGCCACGGCCGCGGGCCTCGGCGGCCGTGTCGAGGCTGGGCAGCTCGAGGGCCTCCTCGCGGGCGGCGGGCTGCGTCGGGCGGTCCGGGAGGGCGCGGTCGCCGGGTTTGATCTGACGTTCCGGGCGCCGAAGTCGGTGAGTGTCTTGTGGGGTGTCGCCGACGCGGCCACGGCCCGTCAGCTCGGGGCGGCGCACGACGCCGCCGTCGAGGCGGCGCTCGCCTACGTCGAGCGTGAGGCGTGCCGTGCGCGGCGCGGCGCCGGCGGCGCAGTCCAGGTCCGCGGCAGCGGGTTCGTCGCGGCGGCGTTCAGGCACCGGGCGTCGCGGGCCGGCGACCCGTTGCTGCACACCCACGTCGTGGCCGGCAACCTGACGCAGGGCTCGGACGGCCGCTGGACGGCCCTGGATGCCCGTCACCTCTTCCGGCACGCCAAGACGGCCGGGTTCTTGTATCAGGCCGAGTTGCGGCGCGAGATCACCGAGCGGCTCGGACTCTCGTGGGGACCCGTGCAGCGCGGAACTGCGGACATCGGGGGGGTCGGGCGCGGGGTGGTCGAGCACTTCTCCCAGCGGCGCGCTGAGATCCTTGAGCACATGGCCGCCCACGGGGGCCGCTCGGCCACCTCGGCGCAGGTCGCGGCATTGGAGACGCGCCGCGCCAAGCAGGAGGTCAACCCCGACCGGTTGCGCGAGCAGTGGCGCGCCCGCGCCGCCGAGCACGGCCTCGACGCGCCTGCCCTGGAGCAGCTCCTGCGTCCCGGTGACCGGGCCGTGGGTTTCCCCAGGGCCGTGGCGCCCGAGGCGCTGACCCGTGAAGCGAGCGTCTTCGGCCGCGCCGAGCTCTTGCAGGCCCTGGCGCAGGCCCAGCCGCGCGGCGCGAGGATCACCGAGCTCGAGCTGCTCGCCGACGGCACGCTCGCCGCCCGCGAGCTCGTCGCGCTACCGCACGGCCCGGTGGCGGCCGGGCTGTCTGAGCCGCGTTTCACCACGGCCGAGATGCTGAGCGTCGAGCAGGACCTCATCGACCACGCGACCAGCTCGCTCGGTGCCCAGCGGGGCCGCGTTGCCGACGCCGCCGTCCAGAATGCGTTGCGGGATCGGTCGTTGAGCGCTGAGCAAGAACACGTCGTCCGGGAGCTGTGCGGCCGCGGCGACGGGGTCTCGGTGCTCCGCGCGCCGGCGGGGACCGGGAAGACGTTCGTGCTCGACGCCGCCCGCCAAGCCTGGCAATCCAGCAGAAGGGAGGTGCTCGGTTGCAGCTTGTCGGCGCGCGCGGCGCTCGAGCTGCACGACCAGACCGCGATCTGTGCGGTGACGATCGCGCAGCTGACCGGCCGCCTCGACGACGGCGAGCGGCTCCCGCGCGGCGGCGTGCTCGTCGTCGATGAGGCCGGGATGGTCGGCACCCGCGACCTCGCGCGCCTAGCCCAGGCAGCCCAGCAGGCCCGCGGCAAGCTCGTGCTCGTCGGCGATGACCGCCAACTCCCAGAGATCGAGGCCGGCGGCGCGTTCCGCGCGCTCGCCGAACACTTGCCGGCCTGTGAGCTACGTGAGGTTCGCCGCCAGCGCCACGCCTGGGACCGCCAGGCCCTCGACGCGCTACGCAGCGGGGAGGTCGAGCGGTGGGCGCGCGCCTACCGCGACCACGGCCAGATCACCGTCGGCCACAGCGCCCAGGCCACCCGGGCCGCGCTGGTCAACGACTGGGCGCGCGCCGACGGCGACCGGCTGATGATCGCCGCACGCCGCGACGACGTCGCAGACCTCAACCAGCGCGCCCGCCAGCTCCTCCAAGACCAAGGTCGGCTCGGCCCCGACGAGCTGACCGTCGCCGGCCGCGGCTTCACGACCGGCGACCGCGTCGTCGGCGCCCGCAACGACCGGCTCGCCGGGCTGCTCAACGGGCAGCGCGCCACCATCACCGCCACCCACCCCGACCAGCGCACAATTGATCTTCGGCTCGACAACGGCACCACGCGCACCGTCGGGCCCGACTACCTGCAGGCCGGGTATCTCGATCACGGCTACGCGATCACCGCCCACCGCGCCCAAGGCGCCACCGTCGACCGCACCTTCGTCCTCGGCGGTGAGGAGCTCTACCGCGAGTGGGGCTACACCGCCCTCTCCCGCCACAAGCACGAAGCCCGTTTCTACGTCACCGGCAGCGACCTGCACGCAGACCGCGAACAGCCGTCTCCGCACGACCCGCTCGTCGCCGGGCTCACACGACTACTCCAACGAAGCCAAGCCAAAGAGCTAGCCCTTGAATCGCTCCCGCTCGACCAGCGTGAGCAGCTCGAACAGGAACGCCGACAGCTGCGCGCCCATCTTACGCGCCAGCCGCCGCCCTTCCGTCTCACCCCTCAGGAAGACCGCGAGCTCGACGCAGCCACCGCAAAGCTCAAGCGAGCTCTCGACGACAAGAAGGCGCTGCTTGAGCGAGGCGAGCAGCTGCGCCGCCGCGACCGCCGAGCCCGCGCAGACCTCGACGCACGATTCGAACACAACCACGAACACCAACACCACCACGCCGAGGAGATCAAACAGCTCCTCGCCGCCCGCACGACCGCCGACCTCACCGACCACTCCTGGCTCACAGCCCACGAGCCCGACGCCGCCCGACTGCTCACGATCGAGGCAGAGCTCCACGCCCGCGACACCGCGACCCACCGCGCTGCAACCCGCATCCAGAACCTCGACCGCGACCCGCCCGACCGCGCACTCGAACACCCCGCCCAAGACCACAACCTCGACCTCGACCTCGGGCGGTGACTGACTTGACGTCGGAGAACCCGCCAGACCTGCTCGCCCAAGCCCTTCTCGCGGCGCTGCTTTCGGATTCCGACTGCCTGCGGCGCCTA
>JAABUS010003300.1_pt1 | contig 26673 bp, 16 predicted proteins | sample 5560161 | NCBI WGS metagenome assembly JAABUS01 (sample SAMN10711885, study PRJNA513376) | rock metagenome | isolation source: Antarctica rocks | place: Antarctica: Victoria Land, Trio Nunatak nord | collected 2016-01-04
TCAATATTTTTAGAAAACACAATTATTCAAACCTTGCCCAAGCAATGCGGCTGGTATCAAACGATATCGACTGCTTATACAACATGATAATTTAGAACACAACAGCCCTGCTCCCCGGGAGGGGATGGGCTGCTTCATGATTTACAAAAACTGTACGAAAACTTCTATCTACTTTTGAACAGCATACCTCATACCTTACAACTTATTCATCACCCCCCAACCGGTACACGCATCCCAACCTGCACCTGCTTTATAGCCCTTGTTGTTAGATGTAGTGATATTATCACCCATTGTTATATCGCGGCAACCGGCAGGATTAGCATATAAAACGGGATTGATAAAGCCGGATGGCTTTCCGTTCTTTTCATTCAGTAATGCAATTAAACCAGCCATCAACGGAGCAACTGCGCTGGTACCACCGATGACCAGGTCTTGTCCATCAACCCTTACTTTATATCCCGTGGCAGGGTCGGCATTGCCGGCGACATCGGGAACACCGCGTCCTTTAAACTTCGTATCAATCGACAAAGGTACTTTAGCAGTTTTTTGATAGTCAGGTAGTGGAAAGAAATCACTTACCCCTCCACCGGTTGCAGAATTGGATGACGCATGCCAAACTGTTTCACTGGTAATTTTGATTCCGCTTGCTACCAGTTTGGTACCACCACATGATAAAACATAAGGACTGCTTGATGGAAAGTCGGCATGCACTTTTCCATCATGAACATTATCATCACTGCCCTGGTCACCTGCGGCGGCACAAATTGTAACACCCAGTAATGCTGCTGTTTTAAATGCCTCATTAAAATTAGTAAGCGATTGAGAAGTCCATGATTTTTCAGCAGCGCCCCAGCTGATACTGATAACAGAAGGCTTGTTCAAATTATCGTGAACAGCAGTTGTAATAGCATCGAGAAAACCTTTGTCGGTGTTAGGTGCGAAATATACCACGATAGTAGCTCCGGGTGCTATAGCCCCTGCTACTTCAATGTCAAGCATCACTTCACCATCGTCACTGTTGGCACTGGTAGGTTTGTTGATAGCTCCGTCAACAGAAACTGCTTTAACTACCGGCGTAGCGATGCCTAGCCCGGCAAAATAAGTTGTTAAGTCATTATTACGAAAGCCGCCACCCAGTTCTATAATTGCGATGCACTGCTTTTTACCGGTTACTGTTTTCGGAAATCCATAAATCTTACTTATTTCAGCAGGACTATAACTGGTGCCTGCAGCTTGTGCAACAAACATCCCGTTTTCTTTTGTGGAAATAATGAATTTCGGATCAGCATTGGGTCTGTTATCAAGTCCGAAAACACCCTCCACTATATTTTCTAACGTTGCAGGAATGCTGATATTGCCGGAGCGGCCATAGAAGACCTGGCCATCTTTATCTTTATAATTTGCAAGGTGTACCTGAAAAGCTTTTTCCAAATCACCAATGGTGCCTTTAACGATAACACTTCTGCGGGCCTTGCTGCTTTCGATAATCGTTAAATGATTTTCTGCAGCAAAAGCTTCCACCATTGCTATATCTTCATCAGCAGCGCCGAACTGTTTATCATATTCTTCCCGGCTTATTATCTTTCCTTTTTTTAATGCCCTTTCAATACTTTTTTTTCTTCTCACTCTTATAGTAACTGAAACGGCATCCAGCGGATTTAAAGTGTTGAGGCTGGATAATGCCGGAGCTGCTTTGGCACTCCCTGGAAGCTTTACATAATTATTTGCTGTAGGTTTGAGCTTCTTCATTAATTGGTATTGAATGAGGTTAAGAGATCGGCCAAATCGCGGATTAGTGAAGGGCATGCCGTATTTATATTGTAAACATAAATAATTTCTGAAATAATGAGAAGTAGAATTAGCGCCTAAATAAAATATATCCACTCCTATATAACTACATTCGAAAACAAAGTAAACTTCAGGTTCGCAAAGAGTTTTTGAACCACGGAGACACGGAGGCACAAAGAAGCACAAAGAGTTTTTTTGAAAAGTAAAACAAATGAACAAGATCTTTGTGCTTCTTCGTGCCGTGGTGTCTCCGTGGCTCCGTGGTTCAAAAACAACTAATGTGCAGTGCGACTTAATCAGTTATCTTAACCTGATGTTTGAATTGCAAATTCATGAAGGACTCTGTGGTTAAAAAAATTCTTAAACAAACAATGCCTGCTCCGCCTTACCTAGCCCATCGGAGGTAGTATAAAAAGGCCTCTTCTCCACTACATAATGAGCATCTTCCGGTATGCCTAGCGCATGATAGATGGTTTGATGTATCTGGTCTATCACAATTGGTTTGTCAACGGTTTTGCAGGGACGTTCATCGGCAGTTTTACCATACACGTTTCCCTTTTTTATTCCGCCTCCAAACATTAGCATGGAAACGCCATCAGTAAAGTGGCGATGCATCCCGTAATATTTAATATCTTCAATGATGTCAGGTTGTTTAACCTGCTCCTGCACCTTAAGACCAGGACGGCCTTCCACCATCATATCCCTGCTGAATTCTGTGGCCAGTATCACCATGGTACGATCCAGGTGGCCGGTTTTGTCAAGGTCTTTAATTAACTGGGCGATAGGGCCGTCTATCTGCTTCTTCATATCTATCAGTCTCGTGTAACCGTTATCGTGAGTATCCCAGTTTTTAAAGGGTTCGTATTCTGTGGTGACACTGATAAAGCGGGCACCCTGCTCCGTTAGTCTGCGCGCCATCAGGCAACCTAAACCAAACTTACCCGTATTATAGATATTATAACTTTCTTTTGGTTCCCTGCTTAAATCGAATGCCGCAGCTTCAGGAGATTTCAGCAACATATAAGCTTGTTCCATAGACCTTTTCAGTGATTCTTTCTGGTAGTCGCTGCCAAACTCACCTACCGCGCTCTGGCTCATCAGGTCATTGTACAATTGGTTTCTTTTTTCAAATCTCGTTGAAGACATGCCTGAAGGCGGCTTTACACTTTCCAATCCTGCCGATGGATCTGGTATAAGGAACGGACCATATTCACTTCCCAGGAAGCCCGCAGTATGAAAAGCTTTTAACTCTTCTCCTTCTCCTAAAGTAAATCTCTGGCCAATGTCGATAAATGCAGGTATAACAGGATTCATTGGACCTAGTTCCTTTGCAATCCAGGAACCGATATGAGGAGCTGATACAGATTGAGGTGGTTTGTAACCGGTATTCCAGTGGTACTGGTGGCGTGAATGCAGAATATGTCCCATGTCGGCAGCGACATAAGACCTTATTACAGTCCCTTTGTTGATTACCTTACCAATATTCTCCAGCCCTTCTGAAAAGAAAACGCCATCTAGCGCGGTAGGTATGGATTTAAAAGTGCTCAGCACACTGTTCGCTTCCATGCCTTTAGTGTAAGGAGTGAATTTTTTTGGGTCGAAAGTATCGGTATGTGCCATGCCTCCGGCCATCCATAACAGGATAATAGTATCGGCTTTAGCATTTAGTTTTTTGTTGTTACAGGAAGTTAGTAAACTTGTTAGGGGAACTCCTGCAGCAAGAGTGGCCATAGTAGCGGCACTGCTTCTCTTTAAAAATTCCCTTCTGTTCCATTGAGTATTCATGAGCAAAAATTATTACTTAAAGGTAAGTCAAATTAAAGTATGAGGTATGAGGTATGGGGTATGAATGATTAATGATTAATTATTAACGGTTAGATGCTGTATTATAATTTTTGGATCTTAAAATGGTTTTCATTAACAATTAACAATTAACAATTAACAATTAATCATTCATACCTCATACCCGACAGCTAATATATGATTTGAAATTCAGGGAGCAGCATGATAGCCCAGAACAGGTCTTGTATGGAATCTGTACTGGGATTATCACCTAACAATTTTTTTGCAACTTTGTATTCTTTTGGTTGTACTTCACGCCCCAGTGACCGCTTATAAATTTCTTTAATGATGGCATCACTCGTCTTATATTTCTGTTTCCAGTTTACAGCGCCTGTTTTCATAACTGAATTGAACCGGTTACCGTTTGTTAGTTCCAGCGCCTGTAAAAGATTAGCCTGTGATTCCCTGCTGGTAGAAACTGTTTCCCGGTTGGGCCTTCCTAAAGCTGTTAAAAATGTGTTGTTAACTACCAGTGATGCACGGGCGAAGAGATGGCTTGATTGATCGTAGTCAGGCTGACCAGTTGGATTATACTTAACCAGTGAATCAGGAAAAAGTGGACCTATAACAGTTCCTACTGCGTCTGCAAATTGTTCTGCCGACATTCTTTTACGCAATGTGCCGGTGAACTTATAATCATTGGAAACAATTTTATTCGGATCTTTAAAACCAACAGAAGGTAACTGGTAAGTATTTGATGTGGCAATCAGGTAAATCAGTTCTTTAATATCTGATTTATTTTGCTGAAAATTATACGACATCCAATCTATCATATCCTGGCTCCAGGGCTCATTGTCCATAACATCAACAGGTTCAATAAGGCCGCGACCCATCAGCTGAGCCCATATCCTGTTTACCAGGGTACGATAAAGACGGCCATTCTCAGGCGTTGTAATCACCTCAGCCAATTGTGCTCTTTTAATTGCGGTGGTTGCATTGCTATCAATCGCGCCTAATTGTTTCCAAAGTATCCTGGCATTAGTAAATTTGCCGGTTGGCTTATCGCAACGGTTTATTTCAAGCGAGCTATCAGCAAATATATTGGCAAAAGCATACGCATCCTCAAGTTTCCAATCGCTAATGAAACTGTTGTGGCAGGAAGTACATTTTAAGTTGAGTCCAAAAAATACCTGTGATATATTTTGTGCAGCCTGCATCTCCGTTCTCTGGCTGGCATTTACAACACCCCGCCATTTGATGCCTTCCACAAACCCTTTAGATTCTTCTGTAGGACTAATCAGCTCTTTAACAAACTGATCGTAGGGCTTGTTTGTTTTTATTGACTTATATAGCCAGTCTGTAATATTATAGCGGCCTTTGGTAATATAACCTGTTCCGGTGTAATCGTTTCTCAGTGCATCGTTCCAGAACGTGAGCCAATGCTGTGCATAATCATCTTCACGGTTCAATAATTGTCTCACCCATAAAGCTCTTTTATCCGGACGGTTGTCTTTACTGAATGTTTCAAAGTCTTCCGGGCTGGGAAGCAGCCCGATAATGTCCATAAAAATCCTTCTTAAATATATCCTGTCGTCAACCAGCTTTGGCCAGGCTGTTTTGTTCTTTACGAAATACTGATTGGTCCATCTGTCAACCGGGTTGATTAAATTATCAGTGGCCGGTGGCAACGGCGGGTTCCTTGGTTCCAGTTTGGCAACACGAAAAACATTTTGTTTGTCCTGTCCTTCAGGCCATGGAGCGCCCTTTTGTATCCAGAAATTGATAACGGCGATATCATCATCTGATAATTTCTTTCCTTTGGCGGGCATTACATCTTTATGATCGGCCGGCAGTGTAATGCGCTTGAACATTTCACTTTCCCGGGCATTGCCGGGAATAATAATCGGTCCGTCTTCACCACCTCTGAAAACCATATCCTTGCTATCTAATCTTAGTTCACCTTTTACTTTTTCCGCGCCATGACATTTATAGCAATTATGCGCAAGTATTGCCCTGACCTGAACGTTGAGTTCAGTCTCCTGTTTTTTAGATAGTTTGGCGGTATCACTTTTAAATGCAGACATGTCGAAACTGCTGGTTTTAGCGGCTGCGTAATCGGAACTCCAGGGCAAGGCGCTTGTGAGGTAATCTTTACCATGTGTTAACGATGCCCCGAAGTGGCCGGCTATAGATACTCCCAGGGCGCTGATAAATAAAACGCCCCTATATGGTTTTACAAGAGCAAGCTGATTATTTTTCATCACTCTATAAAGAAAGAACCATGAAAGCGCTCCCAGGAAGGCGGTTGCTATACCTATCCATTGATGTAAGTTTAAAAGGTCTGCACCATAATCTCCATCTTTAGATAAGAATAATCCAAATACAACAGAAATTACCGCAGAAATAGCACCTGTGGCTACAAGCAAGTTAATGCCAGGACGCAGCGTGGACTTAAATTTTTTCAGGGTGAAAAGTTCCAGTATAGCCGCAAATAAAAGCAGCGTTACCGGGAAATGAACGGCTAAAGGATGGAGCCTTCCCAAAAATCGCCACAGCCAGAAAGGTTCAGCCGGAGAAGCAGCAGGTGGGGGTGCAGGTAATTGCGCAAATCCAGTGTTTATTAGTAAAAGCTGTAGTAAGCAAACTACCAGCATTATAAAGATTACTATGATCCAGCTGGATTTTTTCTTATTTGTTATTTTCATTGGCTTCCAAAATGTAAAAATAGGGTTAAAAAGGGGTTCGACCTTACGAAGCTTATCCTCTTCACCAGGTCGAACCTTCCTTTTTAGCTAACTTTTTGATCAATACAACCTCTATAACCTAATACCCGGAGTTCTGCGATAGCTTGGAATTAATTAATATCTGTGGAGCCGGGATGGGCAAGAAGTATTCATTATCTGTATACACATAATCTAATGCATTAAATGCTATGCCACCCCTTGGTACAGTTGGATTAGCTTTTTCTTTAGCGCCATAAGCATTCATAAAAGCAGCTAATTCAGATGGGGTCATAGTCCTTTTCAGATCAAACCAACGTTTGTTTTCAAAGGCCAGTTCCACCCTTCTTTCCTGAAGCACTTTTGTTTTAAAGGCAGCTTTATCAAGAGTGGCTAATGGCGCCAGGCCTGCTCTTGCGCGAACCTGGTTCAGGTAGCCCAATGCAACTGATGAGGGACCTGTTGCTTCATTGATCGATTCAGCCAGCATAAGCAATACATCTGAATACCTGTAAACAGGCCAGTTGTCATCGGTACGTCCTGCGATAGTATGAGTATGGTGGTATTTGTTTACATAAGGTATTGGCACGAATGTACCGTTTGTTGCAGTGTACCCTGTTTTTACTGATACATCTTTGCGCAAATCACCTGGTTCATAAGCGGCGATGATGTCATTGGTAGGTATGTTGCGGCCACCTGGTGTTACGTTTGCATAACCTGTAATAGCAGCTCCTGAAAGACGGGGAGCAAAAGTGTACATGAAACTACTTTGTTCACCGAGGTCATTACCTCCCTGGTACTGAACTTCAAATACTGATTCCGGCCCGTTCTTTTTTGTAGGGTCAAACACATCCGCGTAATTAGGCACTAATGAGTATCCCAGGGTGAGCATACTGTTTAAAATCGCAACAGCGTCTGTATATTTTTTTTCAGTCAGGTAAACATCGCCTAATAATGCAGAGGCAGAACCCTTGGTGGCACGGCCTACATAATTAGAAGCATTTTTTACAGGAAGCGCCGCTACGGCGTCCTTTAAATCACTTTCTATTTGGGCATACACTTGAGCCTGGGGAACTCTTAACTGGTTGAATGCTTCATCTGGTGTCTCCAGTGTTTTTGTTACCAGCACTACATCACCCCAATAACGTACCATGTCAAAATACAAAAGTGCACGAAGGAATTTAAGTTCGCCGTCCATTTGTTTTTTTGAAGCGTCGGTAATAGTGGATGCAGGAAGCCTTCCCAGTGTATTATTGACATTGTACATCACACTGTAATAAAGGTTCCATAAGTTAGATATTTCACCGTTACCTGAATTTACTGTTGAGAATTCAAATGCTTCCCATCCTGCAGCTCCGCCGCGGTCCAACGGGTTAAAATCAAGAGTAGTATTGTCTGACATCATTTCCTTGAAAATATAACCGGTATTGGTAATTCCCTGCAATTGCCCGTAGATACCGTTGACAGCCTGATCTACCTGCACCTGGTCCTTAAAAAATAATTCTGTTCCTATCCTGGTAGGATCAGTCTTGTTAAGAAATTCTTTGCTGCATGACATGGTTGACATGCAAATAATCAATCCGCCTATAATTATAAGATATTTCATTAGTGTTAAATTTAAAAGTTAAGTCTTGCGCCTATTGCAAATGTTCTTGGAACCGGATAAGCCTCATCGTCGTTACCCCCTTCAATAGAACTTCTCTGGCTTACATCCGGATTGCCACCCGGATAGTTTGTGACCAGGAAAAGATTGGTAACGCTTACAAAAACCCTGGCGCTGCTAATGTGTTTAATTTTTGGTAATGCATAACCAAGGCTTACATTTTTGATCCACATGTAACTGGCATCATACACATATCGTTCACTGCTTTCACGCGACCATTTAAAGTAATTAGTGCCGCCTTGTGAATTTTTTGCATTAGAGTTTGAACCTGGATTTTGTGGAGACCTCCAGCGGTCTTTTGCCTTGTCCAAAACATTGAATACGCCATCCATATTCATAGTGGAAGCTTCGATATTACGATAGATGTCAAAGTTTTGCGCACCTATCAATAAAACATTAAAGTCAAATTTGTTGTAATCCATTGCAAGCGTATGCGCCCACGTAAATGCAGGATTTGGATTACCTATCTCCACCATATCCTTGGTATCATACGTTACTTCACCATCACCATTGGCATCCCAGAACTTCATTCCTCCAGGAATAACGCCATCCTGCTTAGGTGATTTATTTATTTCGTCCTGGGTATTAAAAATGCCCAGCTTTTTATAACCATATATCATCCCGATAGGGCGGCCAACTTTTTGTACATTATACCCTCCGTAAAAACTACCATAATACAACATATCATTCGCGCCCTTGATAGCGAGTATTTTATTGCGGTTGAAAGCAATATTAAAACTGTTTCGGATATTTAACAACCGTCCTACTTTCGCCCTGTAATCTATGGCGAATTCAAAACCTTTGTTCTCCACTTTACCAATATTTGCCAAACTGGTAGTAAAGCCTGAAACTGCCGGTATGCTTATAGGCAATAACATGTCATTAGTTATCTTTTTATAATACTCCGCTGTTACGGTTACCTTGTTGTTAAAAAGGGAGAGATCCATACCAACATCTAACTGGTTTGATTTTTCCCACTCTAAAGACGAATTAGCAAAAGAACCTACTACTTTACCAGCGGCTATAGAATTGCCCGTAATATAATTATTAGTGGTAAGGAATGATAAACTGGAATAGTTACCAATATTATTATTACCGGTTTCACCCATGCTGGCTCTTAATTTCAGGTCTGTTAACCAGGAGAATTTAGGCATGAATTTCTCTTCAGTAACCCTCCAGCCTATTGATGCCGCAGGGAAGTTTCCATATTTATTTTTTGCACCAAACCTGGAACTGCCTTCCCTGCGGATGGAGGCGGAAAATAAATATTTGTCTTTAAAAGAATAGTTCATTCTGCCGATATAAGCCAGCAGGCTCCATCCGGCTTCGGTAGAGTTGGAAGACCTTAATATGGCAGCACCAAGAAAAGGAACCAGGTCATCAGGAAAAGTATTTCCACTTCCTGAAACGCTCTTTAGATTTTCTTCCTGGGCCGTAAAACCAGCAAGAAAATCTATCTTATGATTTTCACTGATGTTCGGTGCATAAGTCAGTAACTGATCTGCAGAGTAGTTTAGTAATTGTTCGGTGCTTTCACCGGCAGTAGCGATCCTGGGGGGAGCCCCGGATGTTCCGGAAGCCACCGGAGCACCAATAGTAGAAGGAATGAATTCTTTGTACCTGTTATAATTTAACCGTGCATTAATAGAAGACCTGAATTTCAGGCTTTTCAGCAAGGTAAACTCCAGGAAACCATTAGATAATACATCTGCTATATTCCGGTTTCTAATAATGTTATTTTGCATGAACACGGGGTTGGGAAAACCAAAAACACCATCTACCCCGCCAATGTATTTCCTAAGGGCGCCTGTGCTGTCATATATAGGTTCCCTTGGGTCCATGATAAGCGTTTCGCCGATAAGGGCACTTCTGCCAGCGGTAGTATTAGTATTAACATCGTTAAATCCATTCTGCCTGGCGAAGGTTCCGCTAAGATTCCAACCCATGGTAATGAATTTATTTATCTTTCCACCAATATTGGAGCGAACTGAAAACCGGTCATAATTTGTTTTAATTACGGCGCCCTCCTCCTTATAATAACCTAATGATAATACGGATGTAATGGGACCTTTTCCTGAAGTAAGTGTAATATTATAATCTTTATAGGGAGCATTTTTATTAAGAATGGCATCATACCAGTTTGTTGAATATTTGGTTTGTTCCGGAAAACGGAAGCCGATAGGCACCGAGTCAATGGATGGTTCTGTGCCCTTGAAATAACGGTAATTATCCATCCAGACCTCTTTTTTGAACTGCGCGAATTCAACTCCGTTTAATACCGTAACCTTGCGTGAGTCTGGAATGTTCTGAACGCCATAATCAACTGAAAAATTCAGATTCAATTGTCCTTCTTTTGCGTTTTTTGTGGTAATCAGCACTACTCCGTTTGATCCCCTTGCTCCATAAATCGCAGTAGAAGCAGCATCTTTTAGTATGGTAATACTTTCAATGTCATTGGGATTGATATTTACACCGGTACTGGTTCCCATGGCAAAACCATCAATTACATACAGCGGTTCACTGCCGGCTCCTAAAGAAGCGATACCCCGAATCCTCACTTCAAATTCAGCACCGGGCCTGCCATCTTTTTGTTTAACAACCACACCGGGCGCCTGTCCCTGGATTAGCTGGGTGATACCTCTGGAAGGAGCTTCGCCAATATCCTTCATGTTAATGGTAGATACAGCAGAGGTAATGTCACGTTTCCGTCTTGAACCGTAACCAACTACAACTACTTCATCGAGGCCTTGGTTGGATGCATCCAGTTTAACTTCAAGGTTTGCATTATTACCTACTGTAACCTCATTAAGCTGGTAACCTATATAACTAAACTGAAGGCTTGCGCCTTTTGGGACATTAATAGTAAAATTTCCATCAGCATTTGTTGTGGTGGCAGTCTTTTGGTCTTTTATCTTTACCGTTACACCTGATAAAGGAGTGCCGTTGGTACTGGCAAGCACCCTGCCGGTTATTTTTTGATCCTGTGAAAATGACCGGGAGCTTATCAGCGAGAAAAATAAAAATAGGAATAGTAAAAATTTCCTACCCCGGTAAAAGGCTTGTAGATGTTTTTTTTTCATAATAGCAGAATTTGTTAGATAATTAACAATGATTAGTTTTTGCTCAGATGCAGGGAGGCATAAAGTGATAGTTAAATATACAGGATGTTTTTATTATCGCATCCTGTACTGTCCTGAAGTTATTAAAAGCTCTAAAGTTTACATAACTTTAAAATTTCAAATAAGATATTTTTCTGGTGTTATGTTAACTATAATTTTACTGATTGCTGATAGCCAATTTAAAATTAGAACTTTAGGTAGCAAATCAGTGGAGCCCGTTAAAAACTATTACAAAGCTTTTTTTAGATCCTGTATCAATAAAGCAGTTCTGTAATCAACCCCCTTTTTTATTAAGTGGTAGGAAGAATTGAACATCAGCGAGTCAGCCATTTTATATCTTTCAGGTGACCCTATCAATGTAAATCTTTTTTTCTTTAATTCGGTTTCAACCTTCATAATCTGGCTCTTGAGATTGTCGAATGCGGATGCTTGAATTCCAGGAAAAGTTATAAAAAACACTGCCCCTTTTGCGATGACCTGCTGTTTAAATTTAGATAACTCATTAAGAACGGAGTAATTAAAATTTCCATTGATGGCGACGTCCGCATCAAAATTTATTTTTTTCAATTTCCAGTGTTTGTATGCATCTCCATATTCGTTAAATGAATGAGCCCCATAAATATCGTCTCCTTCATTTTTATGGTATTCAGTGGGGTCGAACTTATTAATGGCGTACCTTGGAATGAATGAAAAAAAATTGGTCCATTGCTTCCATCTTAATTTTGTTATCCGGGTAAATTCAATATCCATAACGGTTCTTAGTAATTCATCGCTACCATACGCGAAGTCTCCATAAAAATGATTGTATTCCGGTGAAACAACAACAATATCTCCGGACCTGATAAAGGGTAAAGTATTATCCATCATATATATCAAACCAATGGCTAAGTGGATAGAAGTATTGATAGGAAACAATTTTAACGAATCTCTGATCATCTGGCTATTCAATCCAAAACTTAAATTTGATCCGCCCACAAAAATTATTCTTGGAGGTGCTACATACTTTAAAAGCGAATCTTTTTGTTTTTTACCAAACAGCAATGAAGTTGTTGCTCTCGGTGTTGCTGGTAATAATATTCCCACCGCTATTATTGCAACAAGTATTAAACTGAAAATTGTAAGGATTGATAAAAGTTTCTTCATAGCCGAATCTTAAAACTGGAAATAAATAAATTTTTGTTCTGCACCTACAAAATAAAAGATGGATAAAATGATTAAATAATATGCTATCCATCTGGCTGCCTTAGGCATTTTCAATTCAAGGTTTGCCAACGCATATTGCTGCTGTCTGCCCAACCATTCGATTATTAAAAAAATTATTATTAAAACAACCAGTTGTTTTGGCCTGATTTCCGGTTTAGCGAATAAGGATCTTGTAAATATTTTTTTAATGAAAATAATAGCGTCCCTGAAGGTGGCAGATCTGAAAAATATCCAGGCGAACACTGTTAAACCGAATGTAATAGCTACTGATAGCGCTTCTTTTAATGATGGAAGGTATCTTCCCTGTGCAATGGTATCAATGTTATTCCTGTTGGTTTTAAATAATATTGATGGCATAATGTATAACGCATTAAGGAAGCCCCAGATTATAAATGTCCAGTTTGCCCCATGCCAGAAACCACTTACTAAAAAGATGATGAAAGTATTCCTGACTTTCATCCATGTGCCACCTTTACTTCCGCCTAATGGTATATATAAGTAATCTCTGAACCAGCTTGAAAGTGAAATATGCCAGCGTCTCCAGAATTCAGCTATGTCTCGGGAAAAATAGGGGAAAGCAAAATTCCTTAATAATTCAATACCGAAAAGTCTTGCTGTTCCCAGGGCTATATCGGAGTATCCTGAAAAATCACAATAAATTTGAAAAGTAAATAATAGCGCCGCCAATACATGAGAGCTGCCTGTATAAGCAGCAGAATTATTAAAAACCATATTGGCAAATTGCGCGCACTGATCTGCAATGACTACTTTTTTAAATAGTCCCCATAATATTTGTCTTAGGCCATCAATTGCTTTTTTAAAATCAAAAGTTCGTTTTTTCTGAATCTGGGGTAACAGGTGTGTAGCACGTTCGATAGGTCCGGCTACCAGGAGAGGAAAAAAACTTACAAAAACGGAATATTCTATAAAATTCTTAACAGGTTTTATCCTGTCTTTATAAATATCTATTACATATGATAAACCATGAAAAGTATAAAAAGAAATGCCAACAGGTAAAATAACTTTTAATGTCCATGGGTTTATCTGCAAGCCAATTTGTGATATTGCTTCAGCAAATGAGGCTGCGAAAAAATTGTAATATTTAAATACTCCAAGAAAGCCAAGGTTCACAGAAATACTTAGCCAAAACCAAAACTTTTTCATGTGTTTTGTCCTGGCTTCTGACATCTTTATCCCGGTTGAATAATCTAATACTATTGAAAATATAAGCAGGAATAAAAACCTCCAATCCCAGCAGGCATAAAAAAAATAACTGGAGATCAGCAGCAGAATATTTTGAAATTTTAAATTCTTATCTGTAACGAACCAATAAAGAATAAAAACTATCGCAAGGAAAATAAAAAAATTAATAGAGTTAAAAAGCATTCAGTTTTCTATTGTTTTGTTAGGATAGTATTTGTTCCGATTTCGCAATCGTTACAGAGATACTTTAAAAGATGATAAAAGTAACCAAAATCTATTACCAAATCTTTATCCGGAAAATTTAAGATGAATTATTAAACCGGCATTCAAGTCTGGGATTAGTAATAAATGTTTCGTAATAATACTAATATTATTTGATTGCAAAACTATATCCATTTATGAAATGGCATCTAAACCTTATAATATAATGCATATAATAATTCATCAAATTATTATTTCTATTTAATTCTTTACCTGGAAATCCTTACCTGTAATTCGATTGATATTTGTTATGCAGAGCGATTGGACGCACACTCAGGTAAGCTGTTTGCAGCAACAGCCATAGGAAGCGGTTTGTATCTGTTGTTTATTTATTATTTTACGTTAAAACTTACTATATTCAAGTTACAGGTTTTGTAGTATTTGATGGAGGAATGATGGATGATTATAATTCCTCTGATATTAAAATTGATAGTTCAATCATAAAGGATGTCATATAAAAATATTAAAAGAAGAAGCTTCTTAAAACAAAGCGCTGTACTCTCCGCAGGATTTCTTGCTTTACGCATGCCTGTTATAGCTGGCCCTTTTGCTCCCGGAGAATTGGATGGCCTTCAAATTCCTGAAGATAAAAAATTAGATCCTGCATGGGTAAGGTCATTATATCATAGAGGCACTCCTACTACTTATCTTAAAAGCAAAAACGAATTGAATTATATCGGTATGCCTGTTGGCGGTATCAATTGCGGCACGGTTTACCTTGGCGGAGATGGCCGGCTATGGTTATGGGATATCTTTAATAAAAATCAAGAAGGAATAGAACCAACAGTAATTCAATGGAATACTGAAGGAAAGGAAAATAGAAAAATACGTCCGCGTGACGGCTCTGCTTACCTGCAGCCCGCGAAAGATATTCGTCTGCTTCAGCAAGGTTTTATCATACACATCGAATACGCAGGAAGGTCATTTAAAAAACGCCTGCAGGCAGAAGACTGGAATGAAACAAGTTTTGAGGCCACTTACCCAATCGCAACCATACGCTATACTGATAAAGGCATCCCACTTGAAATTTCGTTGGAAGTGTATTCTCCTTTTATTCCGCTGGATGAACATAACTCCGGACTTCCGGCAACCATTCTATCTTTTACATTAAAAAATAAATCTACTGAAAACATAAAGATTATATTGACTGGTTTTCTGGAAAATCAAACTGCTATATATTCTGCCAAGCAAGGTGTGCATCAGCGGGTAAATACTGCTTCGGCACTTGCCGGTTTTCAGGCCGTGCACTTAGAAGTTGAAGGTTCAGTAGAACCTGATAATATTTCACAGGCACCGGATTTTGGTTCCATGTGCCTTGCCTGCTTACATAACAATGCGCGTATCAATACCAATTACATTGCAAGGAAGGACAGTAAAATATTATTAACTGCTCATAAGGCCACCACGCGCAAAATGGTAGATGAAAAGCTTTTGGCAAGTATTACGGTTTCTTATGAGTTACCACCCGGTAAGCAGGTAACTACGGATTTTATAATTTCCTGGTTTTTCCCTAATCTTTCATTTAAAGGTCTTAAAGACAAGGGCCGTTATTACAGCAACCAGTTTACCAATGCACTGGAAGTGGCAGCATATATTCAGCAGCATTTTAAGAAGCTTTCTTTAAAAACGAAGTTGTTTAAACAAACATGGTATGATTCATCCTTACCACACTGGTTCCTTGAGCGGACACTGTTAAATATAACCACGCTTGCTACTACTACCTGTCACCGTTTTGATTCCGGCAGATTTTATGGCTGGGAAGGAGTTGGCTGTTGCGCGGGAACCTGTACTCACGTCTGGCATTATGCGCAGGCGGTTGGCAGAATTTTTCCTGCACTGGAGAGAGATACAAGAAGCAGGGTAGATTTGGGTTTGGCTTTGCAGGAAGATGGTGGTATTATCTTCAGGGGTGAATTTGAAAAACGTCCGGCTATTGATGGGCAGGCCGGTACCATTCTACGGATATACCGGGAACACCAAATGAGCGCTGACGATTCTTTTCTTAAAAACAATTGGACAAATATCAGGAAGGCGGTACAGTTCCTCATTAACCAGGATAGGAACAAAGACGGGATGGAAGATACGCCGATGGAAAACACATTGGATGCCGTTTGGGATGGTGAGATCGCCTGGATAGTAGGATTATGTATTGCCGCCGTTTCAGCGGGCAGGCAGATGGCCATAGAAATGAAGGATATCGATTTTGAAAAAATTTGTGAAGAATATATCAGCAGCGGAAGTACCAACATGGAAGATAAATTGTTCAATGGTGAATACTTTATTCACCGTCCTGATGCAGAAAAGGGGAGGTCAAAATTAGGATCATACAATACCTGCCATATAGACCAGGTGCTGGGACAAAGCTGGGCATTCCAGGTAGGGCTGGAAAGGATTATCAGTAAAGAAAAATCATTGTCTGCTTTATGGTCATTATGGAAGTATAACTTTACTCCGGATGTTGGTCCTTATATAAAAACACATCCTGGTGGAAGGCCTTATGCACTGGCCGGTGAAGGTGGCATGATCATGAATACAAATCCTGCAAACGAAGGGAAGGCTTATGGTGAAAGTGTAACATGGCAGATAGGATATTTTCATGAATGCATGAGCGGTTTTGAACACCAGGTAGCCTCGCACATGATGGCGGAAGGTATGACGGATGAAGCGCTTATACTAACGAGGATGATTCATGACAGGTATCATGCATCAAAAAGAAACCCGTTTAACGAAATTGAATGCAGTGATCATTATGCACGTGCTATGGCAAGCTATGGCACATTTATTACTGCTTGTGGTTTTCAGTACCATGGTCCTAAGGGTTATATTCGTTTTGCACCAGCCTGGAATGCTGATGATTTTAAGTCGGCTTTTATTGCGGCTGAAGGATGGGGAACTTACAGTCAGCAAAAGAAAAATGATAGGCGGGTTTATACAATTGCAGTAAAGTATGGCTTGTTGCAATTACAATCTATGCGCTTTGAAAAGAGTTTGAATTCAAACGTGGTAAAGATTGATGTAAGCCTGGGTAAAAAGCGGCTTGCATGTAATTTTGAACTTCAGGGTAATACTGTTTTGATAATGCTGGACAAAAGAATAAGCATTCCTGTAAGTCAGGTGTTGATGATAGTGATTAGGTAAATTTATAGCCCCGGTATTTACAGGCATTATCCACAAGGAACACAAAGTTAGCCCATATAGGAGGGCACAAGGGTTTCCGCGTAGGCAGAAATACTATCTAAGGATTAAATCATTAGCGTTCCCTAGTGCTCCTTGTGATTTAACTTTGTGCCCCTTGTGGTTAAATAACTCATCTTCGGAAAGATTATTACAATGAATGAATTTCGTCTATAGATTGCTGATAGTTGACAGATTCAGATAAACTTAACAATTATGAAAGTATTTAAAAACAATATCATAAGTATTCATTACATCGTTACTGATGATGATGGAGTTGTTGTTGACAGCAATACGAACTTTGCACCACTTCAATATTTACAAGGTGCAGGAAATATATTACCCTCACTAGAGCACCAATTGGAAGGGGCGATTGAAACTGAAGTAAGAAAGATAACGCTGATGCCTCACCAGGCTTATGGTAACTATAATAATGGGTTGGTTGCTGCCATTGATAAAAATAATTTTCCAGATAGTGACAATACATTACAACCCGGAATGATGTTAATTATGTCCGGCGGAAGGGAGGTAGAAGTCCTAGAGGTTTTACCTGACAAAATAATTGTTAATGGTAATCATCCGCTTGCCGGTAAGCAATTGCATTTCACAGTAACAGTTGAAGAAATAAGACCTGCAACAGCCAAAGAATTATTATTGGGGCAATCGTTTGGGGCTGATGAAATTTGTGGACCTAACTGTTCCTGTTAAGTATCTACCTGATTCCCCAATAGGTAAATTTATCTACACTGTTCACATATTCGGGTATCATTATTACTATTAAATGTGTCATCAATAATCATTATGAAAAATCAACTGTTAATTATAGCTTATAATAGCTCTGGAACTTTTATTGATATTGCTCTTTTTATCTAAATACCTATCCTGTTAACATTTGTTTTGCATAAATGGAACATAATCGAAAATTAAATGGAACATCTATTGCAAATAATTCATTATTATCAAACAAGAATAAACCTTAATCTTAAATATCCGACATTTAATTATAACCGGGAATATTGTTTAGCCTTCTGGTTTAAGTGTAATTTTCTGATAATCTTTATAATGATAGGTAGGTATTAAGATTCCATTATTTTATATTTTATTAATTAAAATTTAAATTACAATTATGAAAAAGATAGTTTTTATTGCATTGCTGTTTATGAGTACGGCTTCTTTCTCACAGGGATTCCAGTTAGGAGTAAAAGGTGGAGTGAATATCAGTAATTATACAGGTGGTAACTTTAGCTCGGATGCTCTATTAGGATTTCACGTTGGTGGTATATTTAATTTTATGCTGGGAAAAGCATTTTCTATTCAGCCAGAAGTATTGTTTTCTTCACAGGGTGCTAAATATAATAATGCAGGGAATAATTCTAATCTTAAAGTCTCTTACATTAACGTTCCTGTAATGGCGAAGTTAAACTTCGGCACACTATACCTGGAAGCTGGTCCGCAGGTAGGGTTCAGGGCAGGACAGGATGCTCATAATGGAAATCAGACAATTAACAATTTTGCAAAGAATCTTGATCTTTCTGTAGGAGCGGGTATAGGATATCATGGCAAATCAGGTTTAGGAGTAGGTGCAAGATATATGGCGGGTTTAAGTAAAGTAGGTGATTTTCAAACATCAACATCCAACCCGATTAATCCCGATTTTAAGAATAGTGTAGTTCAGTTAAGTCTGTTTTATACTTTATTTAATAATAAGTAAGGTCAAATAAACATCGTTGTCACAACAAAAAACCTTTCCAAAACGGAAAGGTTTTTTTTGAAGTATCCATGAAGTACCATTAAGCCGGTTCTGCTTTCTTATCTATGATGTGCTATTAAATAGCTGATCCATTATCAATGTAATGACTTTAATGAATACGTTTTTAAGTAGGCGTCCCTTGTGTCCTTTGTGAAATTCCTTTGTGTTCCTTGTGGTTAAATAAGGTCTATGAATCCAAGAGTCTTTTAAACCACAAGGAACACAAAGGAATTCCACAAAGGACACTAAGACCTCTAACCAATCTTATTCATATAGAAAAAATACTACAAACTTTTAAAGGTCTCAATACTTTATCTCTGTAGATAAAACCATATTTCATGCCTGGTGAACAGATACAAAAAGAGCTTGTTAAAATCAACTCATTACTAAGAAGTAAGGACTTTTCTTTTGAAATGGCAAAGGAGCTAAATGCAGCGCATGATGGTAGCAGGTATCAAGAATTTATTACTCCGTCTGAAAATACTGCTATAATAAATAAAACTGCCAGAGAAGAAAAAATCGCAACCAATCTTGCAGGATTTTATGCAATGGAATGTGGGGTAGGACTGTTATGTGAACAAACAAAACTAACTCCTGCAGAATGGCTCAAAAAAATTGCGGGCAAAACCGCTGATTCGAATGCGGTCTTATTACTCAATCGTTTTGCTAATGCTACCTGGAAAGCAAGTCAGCCCTTTCGCAGCTTAAACCGGATTACGCGATATAATTTTACCGGAGCAGGATATTTAAGCGCTGAAGAAATTGAAAAGGATCATAACCAGATAACATCGGCAGCATCTTTTTTATTAGAATACATGCAGCAGGTAGATAAGAGCTCTTTATCAGAACAAATGGAGCAATTAGAAATATTAGTACAGGATACTGCATTTGCTTTTACAATAGCTAAGTTCTTACATTCATCACATTATTTAAGTCAACACCAGCAGGTTCCCTTATTTATAACTGAAGTTGATGATACGGCAATAATTCAAAAAAGTGTAAGGGAGCAAAAAATCGCTACAAGTATTGCTGGGTTCTATGCATTGGAATGTGGTATTAATTATCTGGTTACTGCAAAAGGTATGGTTCCTTCTGACATCTTGAAATCTATCGGAAATAATAGTATCAATGAGGATGATAAAACTTTGCTTCTTCATTTTGTTAATGCCACCTGGAAAGCCGGGCAGCCATTTATAGGTATAGACAGAATTACAAGTGAAACATTTACACCTGTATATTTCTTAACAAAGGAAGACATAGAAAAAGACCTGGTTCAAATACAAACTGCTGCGCGGAAACTATTGTATGCTATAGAAGAGGTTGAGCATAAGAAATAGTTAATTAGCCACTGACTTTCGAAGTCGTAAAAAAATTTAGATGGTACCATCTTTTACTAACAGCAGAATATAACAACTCTTTCCAAAGAAAGCAAATTATCACCTTCTATTTCTTTTAAATAAATATTTTTTAAAATACTGTGACTTATTGAAAATTGTACTACTTTAATGGAATAATAACACCCCTAAAAGTATTATCCTGCTCTATTAAGATGCAATGACATATCACCTGTTGTTGTTACTTACATTGTTAAACATTTATTTATGATAAAAACACTACTCACCATTAGCTACGGCTGTGCTTTGATTTTACTAACCTCTTTTCAAATCAATGCCCAAGTGGAAGGTAATCCAAGGCTTAATGCTTTACCTGTTCCGCAAGGCCCGATGAACAAGTCTTCCTCGAAACTAAGTGAACCACTAACAAAATTGTATGAAAGCTATGCACCAGCTTCCAGCCTTAGAGCCGATGCAAAGTCCAAGCCTTCCCTGGAAGATATTCCAATGATGAAGTATATGCAAATTAAAGGAGACCGTGTTCTTGTTGACATCACAGTAAAAGAATTTAATAATAAAACCCGGGTACAGTTAGAGAATATGGGTTTACAAATAAACGCTGTATACGGCCGGGTTGTATCAGGCACGGTTCCTATAGCTTCATTGCCATTGTTTGAGTCTGCTGGCATCATTAAATTCATTAAGGCATCATATAAATTCAAACATCAGCCAAAATCATTAAACGCATTTGGAAGTAACGGTTTACAAATCAGTACACCCAGTCCGGTTATTAGCCAGGGTGATACTGCACTTCGTTCCTATTTGGCTAGGAAAAATTATGGTGTTACAGGAAAAGGAGTGAAGGTAGGTATTCTTTCAGATAGCTATAATAATTTAGGTACAGCTGAGACCGGGGTAAAGAATGGCGAACTTCCTGGCCCTGGTAATCCTTTTGGTTACATAAAGCCGGTTCAGGTACTGGTAGACCTTGGAGATACTAGTGGAATAGATGAGGGCCGTGGCATGGCTGAAATCGTTCATGATGTAGCTCCAGGTGCAGAGATAGCATTTCATTCAGCTTATTTAGGGGAGGCTTCATTTGCTGATGGTATTATAAAACTAGCTGAAGCGGGATGTAAGGTAATCGTTGATGACGTAATCTATCTTAACGAACCTTTTTTCCAGGATGGAATTATTGCACAGGCTGTAGATAAAGTTAAAAAGGCGGGAGTGTCTTATTTTACTTCTGCCGGCAATTTGGGAGACAACTCTTATGGAAGCGAATACAGGCCTACTAAGGCTACGCCGTTAGGAGCCGCCAATGGTACTGCTCATAATTTTAATGGCCCGGGCATTGCCCCTACATATTATCAACCCATTTATATACCCATTAAGGGGGTCTTTGTTACTTCTTTTCAGTGGGATCAACCATCTTTCTCAGCAGGCGGAGTAGGCACAGCATCTGACCTGGATATATATTTATTAGATGTAAATGGAAGAGTTGTAGCCGGAAGTGCTGAAAGCAATATTGTTACCGGCGATCCTGCAGAAGTATTCGGTTACTATAATAATACTAAAAGCGATACCTTTTTTGTGGTTATATTAAAATATGAAGGTCCGGATCCTACCTACCTGAAGTGCATTAATTTTGGCGATCAGTTGTATTATCGTACAATCCCCGCCATTCCAGGCAGTTCCGGCTCTACTATTTTCGGTCATGCTAATGCAGAAGGTGCCATTACAACAGGGGCAGCAAATTATATACAAACACCCGCCTATGGAAGCGACACACCCAGGGTTGAAGACTTTTCCTCAGTGGGTGGTACAGGAATCCTATTTGATGATAATGGCAAAAGAATAAATACGGTTTTAAGAAAGAAACCTGAGTTCACTTCTGTTGATGGTGGCAATACTTCTTTCTTTTATTCCGATTCAAGACAGGATACCGATACGTTCCCTAACTTTTTTGGTACCTCCGCTGCCGCTCCTCATGCCGCAGCCGTAGCTGCCTTGATGATAGAGGCACAGAAGATAAACAATATTACGCCCAGCCAAATCAAAGGCATCATGTCTACCAATACGATTGATATGGATAACCCATATTTTACAGGATTTCAAACAGGGTTTGATTGGGCAACCGGTACTGGTTTCTTAAAAGCGGATGCCTCAGTAGGAGTAGTAAAGTTTCCTAACATTTACGTAAAAAATGTTTTATTAAAAGCAGTTTGTTCAGATGAACCTGATTACACAAGAAAATGGGTCATATCTAATCCTAATCCATTTGAAGTGGAAGTGCATTGGCTGATCAACGGGTTTTCACAACAGGGAACTGTAATTGCTGGTCCGGGTGAAACAACATTTACCACTCAAACGGTATATTTCTTTAACAGGCCGGTTTCTAATATTGCCATTATTAACTGGAACGATAACCTTGGTATTCCTCACTTTGATTATGCCGGAAGCACTACAGCTAAATGTGGCCAGGATGCTGTTACTGCTGCCAACTCGGATAAATTGTCAGACATGGTAGCTAACGCAGAAAGTATTGATAAATCTAATGCAGTGACTGTTTACCCTAACCCGGCTTCTAAATATTTCAGGGTGTATCTTTCTTTATCAAGCCAGCAAAATACAGACATGAGCTTGTATACACTCGATGGAAAATTATTATTGAAAAGAGTAGTAAGTTCCTCAGGTGTTGTTGACATAGACGCATCAACTTATGCACCGGGAATGTATATCTTAAAAATTAACCAGAAGAATTTCAGTAAGACACTTAAACTTGTGAAGAAGTAATATAAGTTTAATATTTTGTAACCACAGAATAAATGCAAAAGGGGAAAGAAGAGGTTACACAGACGACTCCTCTGTGTAACCTTTTCTTTCCTCTCTTGCATTTACTCCTATATAACCAGATCGGAAATTAGTTAACTACCGAAGCAAAGAGTTTTGAACCACGAACACTAAGGCACGAAGGAGCACAAAGTTTTAATATTCTTTTATGTTTGTTCGAAAAAAAATCTTTGTGCCTCTTCGTGCCTTGGTGTATTCGTGGTTCAAAAACAACCAATAATCAGTGCAACTTATCCAGTTATCTTACCACGATGTTTGAATTTCAATTCATTAAGGACTCCGTAATTAATTTTATCAATTATTATACTACTGGGTTTATTTATCAGTATGCTGGCAAGAAACATGCGAAACTAAAATGACGTATTTACTATCAGATGTCAGCAAATCAATGTGTATTACATTTCCACCTGATAGCTGATAGCTGACAACTGATAGCAAATACGTCATTTTAGGATTAACATAACACTGGTTTTAATTATTAATTGCAGCTTTTATTCTATTTTCATTGTTTAATAACAGAAAATAATAATTTATGAAAAAGGTATTTATTGCAATTGCTCTATGTTCTCTTTACTTAGCTTCTTACTCTCAGGATGGTACGAATAAAAGAGATGAACAAGATAAAGCGAAAGTCCGGAAGGAAGTTAAAACCAAAGCCAGGAAGATAAGTAAGAAAGCTGATGATAAAACCGATGCAGCGGTGAAAAAGGTATATCCTAAAGCGCATAAAGTAAAAGAATAAAGACATATTTCAGTGCTTCGTATGGTGAGCCTGCAATAAAAAGAGGCTGCCCCTTTTGAGACAGCCTCTTTGTACAAAGACAACCAACCTTTTTATAAAGCAGCAGCAAATTCCTTTGCAAAATCTTCCAGCTTTACTTTTCCCATAGCAATCGGCTTATGCAGGTCATAATCTTGTCGCAATACACCGCTGTGAATGCTGGCGTACATTTCAACAAAGAGGGCAGCAACATGTGCCGGCATTCCGCTTCCTTCCATACCGCCTTGTGCTTGCTCATCAGTAAAAGTTACCCATTTTAAATCCGGCTTGCCAATGGCAGCGCCTAAGATGTGGGCGGCTTCGTTGCCCGTATGCTCGCCACTTGACACGTATCGCACGTTATTGCCGGTAGCAGGTGTTTCCAGCTCTTCGGCAGCAGCGTCGGCAATATCTTTTGTGTCAACCATTACGATATTGTCGTCACCACCATAGTTTGCGCCAATAAAGCCCGGCCCTTTTATCATACCTGCAAAGTGGTAAAGATTGTAGAAGAAATAACCAGGGCGCAGATGCGTAATAGCCACGTTTGATAGCTCATTCAGAATGCCTTCTACATCGTGAGAACCGAGGATGAGTCCGGTACCCTTATCTAAATGCGCGCCCATACTACTGAGACAAACCACACGTTTCACACCTGACTGTTGAATGGCTTGTGCATAGTTGTTGCCAATTTTCCGGTAATATCCTCTTATATCGGGCACAGCAAGATTTGGCGGCACCATAGCATACACCGCATCGGCACCAGTAAAGGCTTGCACCAGGAAATCACCGTCTTCCAGTGAACCGATGGCAGCAGTGGCACCCAGGGCCTCAATTTCTTTTTGCTTTTCCGGCTTGCTGCTGATAACCGTAACCTGATGACCTTTTTGCACCAACTCCATTGTCAGTGGCTTGCTGATGTGTCCTAACGAACCTGTTACTATTACTTTCATCATTGTAGTTTTTGCTTTTATAACTTTTTGTTTTAATGAATATTTTTAATCACAGATTTGATACATAAAGATAGGCAGCATGTTACATTACTATTTAAATATCTCAATCTATTAATTAACTCAAGTTGCTAGTTATTAATAATAGAAATAAAAGAGAGCATCAGAAATAATAATTTTGAGTTACCAAGCTTAAAATTTTATAACGATGCTCTCAGATATCAAAATTATAGCAGTTTATTGTTTAATCGATGATATTTTAAAAGGAATTGGCCATAAAGAAGATAGTCGAAGAAAATTAAGTGATAGTGAGGTTATTACAACCGCTGTTGTGGGAGCTCTTTATTTCGGTGGTCATATGGATAATGCCAGAAATTTTATGAAGATGACTGGCATGATTCCTCAAATGCTGGACAAAAGTCGTTTTTGCAGACGTTTGCATGTGTTGGAGCCTTTATTATTCAGCATGTTTTTTCAGGTGGGTGAATATGTAAAACAGATAATGGGAGCAGGAGAATATGTCATAGATTCTTTTCCAGTGCCTGTGTGTGATAATATTAGGATAAGCCGAAGTAAAATAGTAAAAGGAAAACAGTGGAGGGGAAAACAATGCAGCATGCGTCGGTATTTTTATGGAGTGAAGGTGCAGGTATTAACGACAGCCAGCGGTATTCCGGTAGAGTTTAGCTTTGTGCCTGGAAATGAAAGTGACGTGCAGGCATTAAAAAAATTGCCTATTAATGTAGCGCCGGAAAGTAATGTTTACGGTGATTCAGCTTACACTGATTACGGAATTGAAGACGACATGAAGGAAGGAGATGATATAAATTTAATGATTCAAAGAAAAAGTAACGCCAAAAGAACGGATCAACCATGGACCAGGTTTATTAAAGAAACCATGCGCAAACGAATAGAAACAGTCTTCAGTGGATTGAAGGCATTATTTTTAAGAACCATACATGCAGTCACCTTCAAAGGCTTTCTAATAAAATTGGTCATATTTATTATGGGGTATACCTTCAATAAATTAACCGATAACTAGCAACTTGAGTTAATTATAAAAATCAATCCTCCAACATTCCACTAAAGATTTTTTTTGTTGCAGTTAAAAATGGCATAATAAATCTCGTCCGGTAAGCACCTTAAAATTAACCAACAGCTTTAAAAAAAATTGCAATACTTAAGAAATATGGCAGGTTAGATCCTATTGGCAAAAGCAGGATAGATGTAAGAATTAATTTTTGTTCATATCTTCAATATTAGAATTTTTATCAGCATTAGTTCCTGTCATTGATAGTGTGAACTATTTCCTGCAACTTTAAAACTCTAATTCAACCGGACCGGATGAACAATTTATTTTTAAAAATAATAAAAGCAGGATTAATTGTTGGAACTCTGGATATTCTATCGGCCTTCATTTACTACTTTATTAAAACAGGAGGAAAAAATCCTTTTGATGTTTTAAAGTTTATAGCAAGTGGCATTTTTGGTAAAGAAGCTTATTCCGGCGGGAATATGATGATTCTGTTAGGGCTTATTTTACATTATCTTATTGCATTCGGATTTACCATCTTTTTCTTCTGGCTATTTCCTAAAATAACAATCCTTTCAAAAAATAAAATCCTGGCAGGTGTTTTTTATGGAATTTTTACCTGGATGGTAATGAATCTTGTTGTAATTCCATTATCAAATATTCCTAACCGCCCGTTTAATATTACTAATGCAATTATTAACGTAATTATTTTAATAGTTTGCATTGGAATACCACTCTCTTTTATGGCAAACACATTCTATAATAAAGTACAATCAGCTACAACTTAATATTAGCAATAGTTCAGCCCTGCGTTAATAATGTAGCTATAAGTAGTTAGCTTCATTGTTAGTTTTTCATTCAATTTTGACTGCGGTTTTAACTTTGTGTAATGTCAGTGTATTACCAAGCTTTAGTTAGCCCTCAATGATTCTTCAGTGTAGTAGCTATTAACTTACTAGTGTTAAGTTAAGTATGAAATGACGTACAAATTGCATCTTTGTAAAAACTGTGAGCAATGATACGTTATACTATCAAATTGATGAAATCAGAAGTAGAGGAATTAGGGGCTATTATTAATAA
>JAABUS010003301.1_pt1 | contig 26667 bp, 1 predicted proteins | sample 5560161 | NCBI WGS metagenome assembly JAABUS01 (sample SAMN10711885, study PRJNA513376) | rock metagenome | isolation source: Antarctica rocks | place: Antarctica: Victoria Land, Trio Nunatak nord | collected 2016-01-04
AAAAGTATTTTTATAAATACGATATCTTATCGCTATTATATATAAATAGTTTAATAATAAATTAAATTTAGTTATACCTTAAAACTATATAATAAAGTTATAAATATAGAGGAGAATATCCGTTATATAAATATTAATATAAAAGTAGTAATATTTACTTTTAATATCGGCTCCGTTTACTCCGCTTTATTATTTTATACGACTAGGTAACCTCTTTAGTTATATTTAAATATTTATATTTACTACCCGCTTATTTAAAGACTTTAGTTAATTTATTAATACTAGTAAACTCTTTATTTAATAATTATTAATTATATTCTTCGCCTTAACTAGTTTATTTAATTTTATACTAGATATCTTCTTTATTTTTAATTTTATTAATTACCTCTTCTACTTTTTATAACTTATTATTATTAATAAGTTCGAGGGTTTATATAAAAGATTCCGCCGTATTAATATAATCGCGAAGATAATATAATTTAAATAACGATATATGAAAAATATTATGAATTTTATACGTAGAAGGTAGTAGTAGGCGGTAAATTTATACTTTTATTTTATTAATAATCCTAAAGAGCCCTATAAATTTATAGGATAATTTTTTATTTAGGTATTTTTACTTTAAATTCTTAATTATTAATATAACTAAATCGCTAACCTTATAACTTTATAATTTATACGTTTTATTATATTATTTAATTTAGTATTCGGTAGCGCTTTAAAGGCGCTCTATAACTTTATTCTTTAAAATTTATAATTATCGTATTTTATTATTTATAACCGGTACTTTTTTTTCCCTAGAATCGTCCTCGACCTCCTAGCGGATTTTAAAATAGTAACCGTATATATAAAAAAACGACGTCGTTCCGACGGCGGCACTCTAACTATTATTAATTAAAAATTCTACTATAAATAGTAATCCAGCCTAATTAGTTTATTTATTATTAATAAATATATATAAATAATACTTTAATACCTAGTTTTAATACTTTATCTATTTATTTATCTAAAGGTAAAAAGTAGTATTTAAATATTATTTTATTTTTAAATAAAAATATATAACCGATTAAAAAGTATTTATAAAAATAAAGTCTTTATCGCTAATAATATTATTAAGTATATTATAACGATAAATAATTTTAAAATAAAATACTTCCGCTAGTTAAGCGGTATCGATTTTAATAATTATAAATATATATTTAACTATTTTAATATATCGATTTATAACGATAAAAATAATATTATAAATAATATCTTTATATTTACTAGGCGGTAAATTAATTATAAAATTTATAAAAATCTCCTTCTAAGGTTAAATAATAATAAGAAACGAATTTAATTTATTATATAAATAATGTCGCGGCGCCTTCGTCCGCTAATATATATCGTAAATTTTAATATAATTTATAACTTATTTTAAATTACCCTCCTAAAAAAATTTTCGGGTAAATAATTTATACGACTTTATAACGCTAAAATAACCTACTAAAGAATTAGTATAATATTTTTTTATAAACTCTTCTTTTAGAGCTTTATCTCTTAATATATAAAAATAATTATTATATTTTAATAATCCCTTAGAGTCTATAACCTATATTTTATTCTTTATATAACGGCGGTTCTTTAATATATTCGCTCTAGTTCGAAAAGAGCTCCCTTAATTATTATAAATTTATAATTCTCGAATTAACATTTTAATAGGTTTTTTAGGATTATTATATATAGTTTTAAATACTACTATAATATCCCGTCTTAGAATTACTACTCTTAATTTTATAATTTAAAAAATAAGGGTTATAATTATTCTTATTTCTTTATTTTTTTTTAATAACTAACCGTTAGTCTAAAAAGTAAATTTATTCTAAAGTATTAATAATAATTTAATATTTAATAATAATACTCTCTTATAATTAAGGCGCCGCGACGGTATATTAATAAAATTTAATTTTCTAGCCCGATAAAAGATTTTAAAATTATAAATAATTAATTTAAATACTTAACGGGCTTATTTAAAATTTAACTCCTTCTATTTTATAAAACTCTTTAAATTATTATAATTAATCTAGATTTTAATATAATAAGGGTTATTTTTTAAATAATATCGTTATTATTTTATTACCGCTATAATAACGAGTAATTCTTAATTATAAATCTTATAATTTTATTCTAAGGGATTTAATTTCCGTAACTAGAATATTATAAAATATTAATAACTATCTTTATCCTATTATAATAATATAGAGTTAAGGTTAAAGTTAGAAATATTTATCTTTATACGTAATTATTTAGTTAGATCGTAATAGTGTAGAAAAGATATATTTATAAATATATCTCGTAAAATCTAAAATACTTCTATAGTGTTATTTATTTATTTAAACGGATTTATTTTCTTATTTACTTTACTACCCTTAAATAAGTTAGTAAACGGCGTAGTTATATTAAAATAATTATAAATAAACTATTTATAGAAGTTAACGAAGCCTAAAAAAACTTATACTTCTCGATATACTTTTAGTTAAAGTTATTTCTATAAAGTAGTAATACGTTATATACGTTTACGCCCCGTTAAAGATACTAATATATTATATATACCTACACTCCGCTACTTTTATAATATTATTATTTATCGATATAGGGTTCTAGCCTTAGTATCGCGGGGTTCTAACTTTTAATAATTCTATATCGAGTTAATATTCCCCCGTTTTATTAAAATCTTTAAAGATTAATTCTATTATTAAATCTAGAATTTAAAAATTATTTAATATTAAGCCCCGTAATTATTTTATATTTTTTATATTATTATTAAGCCGCTAGCTCTACGCTAGCGGCCTTAGGTATTATAATTCTAATCTTTTAAATCTTTCTAAAGAAAAGATTTATTATTATTATAATATTAAATTTAATTTTAGGATATTTAAAAGAATTTAATAATAATAATATTAATTAAACCCCCTCTAATAACCCCTATTATAAAGATAATAACGAATTCGATAGTATTACTACCCTCGAAGAGATTTTAAATATATAATTTAAAATTATTAAAGAAGAAAACCGTCGCTTTAAATAATAATAAAAATTAAGAGTATTATAAATTTAAAATTAAAGATTATATAATCTTATTATTTTTATACCTACTAACGGAGTATTAATAAAATTTATTATTTATAGTAAAGATCCTCTAATTATTACATCTACTAGTAGAATAATAATAAGTTTAATTATACTTAATAAGAATATTTTTATTAGGGCGAAAATACTATACCTTAATAAAATACGTTCTTATAAGAGTACGAGCGAAGATAAATATTTATTAGTTCCGCGATATAAATATTAAATTTTTAATTAGTTTTAAATATTTTATTACCGACTATTTAAGGATTATATATTATATAGACTCGTTAGAGGGTGACCCTTTAACGTAGTAATATAAATACTACGATTTATATAATTTAATTAATATTACGTTTAGTTTTTTTAAAAAGTTTTTTTTTAATTTAGTAATAAATCTAGTTAACCGCCGTCTCTTTATTTATAAAAAGTAGGAGGAAGTTAAATAATAATCTTATTAAAAAGTATTATTATTTAAGACTTATTTTAAAGAAATAAAAACTTAATTATTTTTATTTTTAAAGGAGTATAAGGTAAATTTCTTTCTAGTTAAATTTAAATTTAAATTTAAAATAAAATCCTTAATACTAGTAGTATATTTATTTAAAGAGAAGAAATTCTTATTTGGATTATTATATAAAAAAAGAATTTAAAGTATATATAATTAATAGACGGCTTTAATTTTAATTCGGGTTCCTAATTAAAAAACTCTAATAAAGGAAAATTTATAATAAACCGAATTATTAAACCTAACGCCGGCGATAGCGTTAAATAAATATATTTAAAAAAGAAGAGTAATAAACGTAAAGTTAATACTATTAATTCTTCGTATAATAAAATTATTTATTATTATTATAAAATAGAAGACTATATTAAATCTAAATATCCCGATATAAATAAACTAGTTATAAACGTCGGCGCGGTATTAATAAAAAATAATTAAACCTAATTTACACCTCGGAAGAAGGGTAAGAAAAACGATTAATAAAGATATACCCTTTTATTTTTTCTAAAGGTTAGATTACTCTTTAAGATAAAATTAAATAATTTATTACTTTAATTAACTTTAAAGCGTAGATTAATTTAATTTTATAATAATTCGTTATTAAAAATAATTTAGAACTTTATAATATTACCTTATTATTAATTAAAGTAATTAACGGGTAAAGTATATATTATTATAGCGCGTATTAATTAAACTATTAAATAATCGATAATTAAGATTAAAGGCGTAAGTATAATACTTTATTTTATATTATAAACTTTAAAGATTTAGATATTATTCTAGATATACTTAAATTATATTAATTAAAAATATTAATTAATTCTAAAGCGGACTAATAGTGGTTTAAGATTAATTTTAATAATTTATAAATTAAGGAACCGGTTAAATTCACTAGTAGTTTTAAAAATAAACCGAATATATTCGCGGTCGTATATATTATAGTAATATAAAATAAATAAGAAGAACTTCTTAACTTAAAGATTCCTAGGGAATTTATAAAATTTTATAATATTTTTTCTAATAAAAAAGCGAGTACCTTATTTATTTTTAAATAAAGAGATTACGTTATTAAAATAAAAATTAATAAAGAACCACTTTATAAACCTCTTTATAATTTATTTTAAACTAAATTATCGGAGTTATAATATTATTTAGAATCCTTGTTTTATAAAGGCTAGATTAATTATTTAACTTTTTTAATTAAAATATTTATTCTTTTTATATTTAAAAAGAATAATAAGTTATATCTTTATATTGATTATTAAGGTTTAAATATAGTAATTATTAAGAATCGATACCCGTTACCCTTGATTACCGAGATATTAGACCGTTTATACGGTTTTAAAATCTTTATAAAATTAGATTTAAAGGATATTTATTATAAGATCCGGATTAAGAAAGACGATAAATAAAAAATTATTTTCCTAACTTATTATAATTATTTCGAATATTTAGTTATACTTTTTAAACTCGTTAATATACCGGCGATATTTTAAATTTATATTAACTATATATTTATAAATTTAATAAATATAATATATATAGTATATCTAGATAATATCCTAATTTATAGTATTAATTCGGCGGAATATTAACGGTATATTCAATAAATATTTAAACGATTATATTAGTTCTAGTTATTTATTAACTTTAAGAAATATTAATTTAGTACCGAAACGGTCGAGTTTTTAAATTTTATTATATTTATTAATAGGGTAGTTATAAACCCGGAACGCGTTAAAACTATTAAAGAATAACTTTAACCGAAAATATATCGGGAGGTATAAGTCTTTTTAGGCTTCGTTAACTTCTATAAACGATTTATCTATAATTATTTTAATATAACTATATTATTTACTAACCTACTTAAGGGTAGTAAAGTAAATAAGAAAATAAATTTATTTAAATAAATAAACGGCGCTACGGAAGCGTTTTAGATTTTATAAAATATACTTATAAATACGCCTTTTCTATATTATTATAATCTAATTAAATAATTATATATAAAGACGGATACTTCTAACTTTAATTTTAACTTTATATTATTATAATAAAATAAAAATAGTTATTAATATTTTATAATTTTTTAATTACGGAAATTAAATCCCTTAAAATAAAATTATAAAACTTATAATTAAGAATTACTCGTTATTATAATAATAATAAAATAATAATAATATTATTTAAAAAGTAACCTTTATTATATTAAAATCTAAACTAATTATAATAATTTAAAGGGTTTTATAAAATAGAAAGAATTAAATTTTAAATAGGCCCGTTAAGTATTTAGATTAATTATTTATAACTTTAAAATCTTTTATCGGGCTAGAAAATTAAATTTTATTAATATACCGTCGCGGCGTCTTAATTATAAGGGAGTATTATCGTTAAATATTAAATTATTATTAACGCTTTAGAATAAACTTACTCTTTAGATTAATAATTAATTATCGGAAAAAGATAAAGAAATAAAAGTAATTATAACCTCTACTTTTTAAATTATAAAATTAAGAGTAGTAATTCTAAAACGGGATATTATAATAGTATTTAAAATTATATATAATAATCTTAAAAGGTTTATTAAAATATTAATTCGGGAATTATAAATTTATAATAATTAAAGGAGCTCTTTTCGAACTAGAGCGAATATATTAAAGAACCGCCGTTATATAAAGAATAAAATATAGGTTATAGACTCCGAGGGATTATTAAAATATAACGGTTATCTTTATATACTAAAAAATAAAACTCTAAAGAAAGAGTTTATAAAAAGATATTATAATAATTCTTTAATAAACTATTTTAGTATTATAAAATTATATAAATTATTTACCTGAAAATTTTTCTATAAAGGTAGTTTAAAATAAATTATAAACTATACTAAAATTTATAATATATATTAACGGACGAAGGCGCCGCGATATTATTTATATAATAAATTAAATTCGTTTCCTATTACTATTTAACCTTAAAAGGAGATTTTTATAAATTTTATAATTAATTTACCGTTTAATAAATATAGGGGTACCGTTTATAATATTATCTTTATTATTATAAATCGATTTATTAAAATAATTAGGTATATATTTATAATTATTAAAATTAATACTATTTAATTAGCGGAAGTATTTTATTTTAAAATTATTTATCGTTATAGTATATTTAATAATATTATTAACGATAAAGGCTTTATTTTTACGAGCGCCTTTTAATCGGCTATATATTTTTATTTAAAAATTAAACGACGCCTAAATATTACCTTTTACCCTTAAATAAATAAATAAATAAAATATTAAAATTAAGTACTAGAGTATTATTTATATATATTTATTAATAATAAATAAATTAATTAGGCTAAATTACTACCTATAATAAAATTCTTAATAAATAATAATTAGAGTATCGTCGTCGGAACGACACTATTTTTTTATATATATAATTATTATCCTAAAATCCGCTAGGAGGTCGAGGACGATTTTAAAAAAAAAAAGATATTAATTATAAATAATAAAATATAATAATTATAAACTTTAAAGAATAAAATTATAAAGTATTTATAAAACGTTACCGAATACTAAGTTAAATAATATAATAAAATATATAAACTATAAAGTTATAAGGTTAACGATTTAATTATATTAATAATAAAAAACCTAAAGTAAAAGCGCTTAAATAAGAAATTATCCTATAAGTTTATAGGGCCCTTTAGGATTATTAATAAAATAAAAGTATAAATTTACCGCCTACTATTATTTTCTATATATAGAATCTATAATACCTTTTATATATCGTTATTTAAATTATATTATCTTCGCGATTATATTAATATAGCGGAATCTTTTATATAAGCCACCGAACTTATTAATAATAATAAATTATAAAAAGTAGAAGAGGTAATCGATAAAATTAAGAATAAAGAAAATATCTAGTATAAAATTAAATAAACTAGTTGAAACGAAGAATATAATTAATAATTATTAAACGAAGAGTTTATTAATATTAATAAATTAATTAAAGTCTTTAAATAAGCGGGTAGTAAATATAAATATATAAATATAATTAAAGAGGTTACCTAGCTATATAAATTAATAAAACGAAATAAATAAAACCGATATTAAAAGTAAATATTACTACTTTTATATTAATATTTATATAACGGACGTTCTCCTCTATATTTATAATCTTATTATATAATTTTAAAGTATAACTAAATTTAATTTATTATTAAACTATTTATATATAATAGCGATAAGATATCGTATTTATAAAAATACTTTTATTTTAGGTATAATTTATATAGATATTTAAAATATATTATTAAATAATATATCTAGGTAAATTTAACTAGCGCCGATTTAAAAAAAAAGAATTTGATATTACTACTATATTATATAAAAGATTTAATTATTATCGGAATTATTAAAAGAAGATATAATCTCTTTAATATAATTTTTAAGAATATTATCTTCCTCGGGGCTCTTTAGGTCCCGTTTATATTAACGGAAACTTTTAATCTTTTTTTCGAGAACTTTATTTATCGCTTTTAATTCCTTAATATACTAGTTCGCCGCCGTTAATTAATTCTATAAATTAACGATTATAGTAGGGGTTTATTTATTAATTATTATTATTTTATTATATATTTTATATTACTAGGTAATTTCTTTATTTATTAATTTATATTTATATTTTTCTTTAGGAGTTTTATTACCGATACGGGTATATTAATATATAAACCTCTTTATCTTCCTTCGGAAAGATTTAAAAATTTATTATTATTAATATATATTATTTTAGAGTTTACGGTTATAATTTATTTTTATATAATAATCGATTCCGTAGCGATTAATATAATAAAATATATAAAGAGGGGACGTACCTCGAATATAATTATTATTAAATTAATAGAAATAGATTTAGTAAAGGAGTTATAAAGTATAATAAATAATTATTGTAATTAATATTATATAGTCGCGTTAATAGCGGATTAATTATATTTACTAGTATATTTATAACTAAACTATATTAATATAAATAAACTAATACTATCGGTAAATAAGAGTTATTTATAAAATTAGAAAAAAACTATATATAATGAGAGTATTATCTATATATTAATTATAATACTAGAATACTATTATAAAGCTAGAGTAATAATATATAAAAAAGACTAAAGAAGTTACGAAGAGAGAAAATAAATAGGCGAGCGAGTTTATTTTAATAATAAACCGTCGCGCTAAATATCTTATTATTATAATACGTTAATACGCGCCTCCGCCCCGTTACCTCGTTTTTATTAATAAATATAATCGTTACTATAGTAATTATATTATTACTAATCTCCCGGTATAATATTAAAACTATACCGTTTATATATAATATCTTACTACTAGTATTTTTATAATATAATAAAAATATATAATAAGGGTAACTACTACTATTCCGCTATTAATATTATAGGTACTATAAAAATAATTTAATATACTATATTTACTATAAATACTATAAGCGCTATAGGAATAATAGTATATATTATTTCGCTCCGTTATTATTATATATAATAGTATTATAGGGACGAAAGAAACATTATTTAATTAATTACTATTACTATATATTAATATTATAGAGATAATTTTATAAATATATTATTTACTTACTATTAATACTACGGTATAATAGAGGTAATTTAATAATATTACTCTTCCGCTACTAATACTATATAATAGTACTATAGGAAATAGTTTCGTATCGCTCCGCGATTAATATTATATATTAATATTATAGGACCGATAATATAATTAAAAAACTCTTTTCCCTTATTTCTTTTAAGGAGTTTAAAGATTTTTTAATAAACTTCGTAATTTAACTAAATACTATTCCGTGACTAATATTATAAATATTAAAGAATTAGGTACGTAGCCTCATATTTAGGTTATTATATAATAACGCCGTTATATTAAATAACTTTTTTTCTTTATTTCTCTTAGGGGGTTTAAAGGTTTTTTAATAAATATTTTTTAATTAAAGTATTTAAATACCTAAAGACTAAGACCTAAAAAAAGAAATAATTATAAAGTAATAATATATTATATATATTTATACCCCGTTAAAGGCGCTAGTATATTATATATACCTACGCTCCGCTACTTTTATAATATTATTATTTATCGATACGGGGTTCTAGCTTTAGTATCGCGGGGTTTTAATTTTCAATAATTCTATATCGAGTTAATATTCCCCCGTTTTATTAGAATCCTTAGAGATTAGTTTTATTATTAAATCTAGGATTTAAAAATTACTTAATACTAAACCCCGTAATTACTTTACGTCTTTTATATTATTACTAAACCGCTATATCGATAAAGCGGTAACTCGTATAAGAAAGTCGAGGTACTAAATACGCATTTTATTAATTTAGGCGGAAAGATAACGAAAAGAGAATATTAAAAAAAAGGAAAAAAAAAAAATTATTCTTAACTAAAAAACCTAAAAATAGTAACTTCGGATTTAAGATTTTAAATCCGTGATTTTCTATTAGCGCCGGGTAGCTCGTTAAGGTTATATAAAGCGCTATAACTATACTAATCTAATTTAGATTTTAAATTACGTCGATTTATAAAAATTATATACGCGCGTAATACCCCTTAAATTAACGCGGTATTATAGACTATATAATTTATTTATAATTATATATATCTAACTATTATTTACCGGTACTATTTAAACTAATTTATTCTAATTTATTTAAAATTATTCAAAATGAGTCGAGGTATTAAATACGTATTTAGTAACTCTAGTATTAAATCGATCTCTTAGGCTAGTACATGAGCTAAATAGATCTAAGCGCCTTTTCTGTCTTTTTCGGTAGAATACGAGTTTATTATTTTACTAATATAACTCTACGCCAACGGTTTTAAATATTATAATTTCTTAATAATTTTAATATATTCTAGGTCTATAACTACCCTATTAATAAATATAATAAAATTTAAAAACTCGACCGTTTCGGTATTAAATTAGTACTTTTTAAAGTTAATAAATAACTAGAATTAATATAATTATTTAAATATTTATTTAATATACCGCTAATACTCCGCTGGATTAGTATTATAAATTAGGATATTATCTAAATATACTATATATATTATATCTACTAAATTTATAAATATATAATTAATATAAATTTAAAATATCGCCGGTACGTTAGCGAGCCTAAAAGGTATAACTAAATATTTAAAATAATTATAACGAGTTTGGAAAATAGTTTTTTATTTATCGCCTTCTTTAATCTAGATCCTATAATAGGTATCCTTAAAGTCTAATTTTATAAAGATTTTAAAACCGTATAAACGGTCTAATATCTTAGTAATTAAGGGTAATGGGTATCGATTTTTAATAATTATTATATTTAAACCCTAATAATTAATATAAAGATATAACTTATTATTCTCTTTAAATATAAAAGAATAAGTACTCTAGTTAAAGAGATTAAATAACGGATTTAATTTTTATAAAATAAAGATTTTAAATAGCGCCGTAACTTTAATAATTTAGTTTAAAATAAATTATAAAAAGGCCTATAAGGCGGTTCTTTATTAATTTCTATTTTAATAATATAATCCCCCTATTTAAAAATAGGTAGGGTACTCGCCTTTTTATTAAAAAAAATATTATAAAATCTTATAAGTTTCTTAGGAATCTTTAGGTTAAAAAGTTCTTCCTATTTATTTTATACTATCGTAATATATACGACCGCGAATATATTCGGGTTATTTTTAAAATTACTAGTAAACTTAGCCGGTTCCTTAATTTATAAATTATTAAAATTAATTTTAAACCGCTATTAGTCCGCTTTAGAATTAATTAATATTTTTAATTAACGTAATTTAGGTATATTTAGAATAATATCTAAATTTTTAAAATTTATAATATAAAATAGAGTATTATATACACGCCCTTAACCTTAATTATCGATTATTTAATAATCTAATTAATACGCGTTATAATAATATATACTTTACCCGTTAATTACTTTAACTAGTAGTAAAGTAGTATTATAAGATTCTAAATTATTTTTAATAACGAATTATTATAAAATTAAATTAATCTATACTCTAGAGTTAATTAAAGTAATAAATTATTTAATTTTATTCTAAAGGGTAATCTAACTCTTAGAAAAAATAAAAGAGTATATTTCTATTAATTTTTTTTTTACTCTTTTTCCGAGGTGTAAATTAGGTTTAATTATTTTTTATTAATATTATACCGACATTTATAACTAGTTTATTTATATTAAAATATTTAGATTTAATATAGTCTTCCGAAGGCTAGGCGGTGAGCCCGTATTCTATTAAAAAAGACGTAAAATGCGTTTAAATTTATTTAGTTCATATACTAGCCCTAGCGATCGTTTTAATACCTACTTTTATTAAGAGTTACTAAGAGTAGCCTTTTCCTATTAATAGTTACTATTTACTATCTTATACGATTATATTAAATACGAATACGCGCGAATCGTATCGGGCGATTATATCGTAATCGGAGTATTATATTTATTAAACGCGTAAATTACTATTGATAGATCGTATTTAATAAATATATATATCGTTATTAAGATAATACGTTTACTAAACGTATAAATTTATATTATTATCTTATTTATTTATATTATTATCTATAGCTTTATCGACTTTAACGGTTTCTTCGTTTTTATCGTTTTATTAATCTTTAACGACTTCTCCGCTATAACCTAAATCGCCGCCCTTACCGCTACCGTTACTATTATTAATATTATATAAATTTACGCGCTTAGTACTAAATATATATTTATTAAAATTTTATAAATAATTATTAATCCTATTCGATATATAATTATTATCTATTTCTTTCCGACTTCCTTATTATATTATTTAACTAATATATTATTATTTATTAAACTTTACGTAAATTATATCGTTATTCTTATTCTTCTTTAATTTTACTCTTTTTAAATTTTATTATTATTTATAATCTCTTCCCTAGTTATTTAATATAAATTTTATATTTATTTTTATTATCGCTCGATATAATCGAGTTAGTATTATTTCTTTTATACTAAACCCGATTAGATTCTTCTAGTATAAAAGTAGCCTAAAATTCCTTAAATCTTTATAATTTAAAAATAATTTAATCTTCTAACTATTTTTCTCTTTATATAATATTAAGGGTATATTTCTCTTTAGGTTTAAAAACTTTATATAAACTACTCTATACTTTAACCCTCGTATTATTATCGGGTTCTTTTATTCTAGCGGAGGTTTATCTAAAATTCCGTAGTAAAAATAAAAACGAGTCGGGGGCGATATTCTACTATAAATAATAAATTAACTAGGTTTAAAATAATTATATTTTATTAAATTTACGTATTAAGAATTTAATACCGGCGTTTGGGTAGTAATAAAGATTAGAGGTATTAAAATATACGAGTTATAAAGAGATAAATTATAAATACTTAATTTATTTATTTTAGGGTTATCGCTTTATATATATTAATTTATATACCTTTTATATTACTAGTTAATATAAAAAGATTACTTTAAAGTTATTATCCGAAAGGTTAATTTATTCGTCGTTATTTAAATTATTAACGAAGGGTAGATTATATATCTAACGACTATTAAAATTTATTATAATTATATCGTTATTAAAATCGAATCTTTTTATACTCTTAATAACGTCCCTTACCCCCTTTAATAATATTTTACGAATATAGGTTTTATATCTTTTATCGTCGAGATTTATTTATACTCTTTATATTCTTCTTTATTAATTTAATACGGACTCTCGTTAGCTAGTTATAATATATTTATCGATAATAAAAAAGAATATAAATATCTATTTTAAACCCTCTCCTCTTTAAACTTCTCGACTTTATACTCTCTAATAAAGTACTCCGAGATAATATATATTATTATTATAGCGGTAAATATAATTAAAAGATCGGGGAGGGGTTTAAAGAATTTTCTTATATTCTCTTTATTAATAAAACCGTTCTTCGATAATTTAAATATTATATAAACGAGTATTTTTATTAGAATAGGGTTCGTTTATTTATCTTTTTTATTATCGACTTATATTTTCGTTAGTTACGTTATTAGACTAGAGTATATCTTATATCGAGATATATAAAAGTTTAGCGGTGTAATAGTCTAGCGGCGAGAGAGATTACGTTTTACTATAAACCGTTCTATATATATATAATAATTATTATAATTCGTATAATTATTAAAATATAAGCGCGCTATTATCTAAAAGAGTCGAATAATTATATATTAAATTAACTTTAATATAAAATATCTATTTAAATAAATCTAATTTTTTATACTTCGGCTAGGGTAGGCCGATTATCGATTTTATTAAATTTAATTCCGATTTTAAACCCCGAGTTCTTAGTTACGACGTCCTATATATATTATATCCGATTATTAATTTATTAAAGATTATTATCCGGTTAAAGCTCTCTACTCTTACCCGGATTATAAATATATTTAATTAGGACGATCGCTTTTAAAAACTTCTCGTAGTTAAAAACGATAATAGCGTATATTTTATAAAATTTTATTTTCGTCCGGCGTTTTATATTACTTTAAAGGTAAAGATCGTATCTATATTAATCTTTATAAATATTAAGTAATTATAAAATATAGATTAATTTTACTATTAGAGCCTCCCTTTATTTAATCTTTTATAAAATAATTTACCTACGGTAACTCTAGCCTATAATTAAATTAATTAAATTCGATTATATATAATCCGAGATATTTACTCTTATCTTTATACGTTTATTATCTAGGAAAGTTTTAGAGTAGCTCCGTTTTTCGTTATTTCTAGATTATTTATTCTCTTTATCGCTAGAATCCGAATTATTATAATTATATTCTAATTCTAAATTAAAGTAACGACTATTCCGTTATAAATTCTTATAGGATACGTTATCTCTACGATAATCCTAAAAGGTAACCGGATTAATATTAAATATTTCTTAATTATAAATCGTAAATTTACTCTATTAGATAGTATATTATTAAGATATAAATTACGAACTTATATACTACTTTAGTCGGATTAAATAAAGAGGAAGAAGGGTATTAAAAAATAATAATTATTAATAAAAGTAGAATTTACGTGGTCGGGGGAAAGGGGGGAAATTATCTATTTTTAAAAAATTAAATTTAATAGGATTAGACCCTAAGGGTTTAATCCTAATTTATCGAATATAATTAATATTTATTAAATATTATAAATATTAATTCTCGAGGTCTATATTAAAGAAGCCGGTTATTTTTAATTATTAAATTTATTATTATAATTAATACCCTTTTTCCTACTTAAATTTAATACTTTCGTTTTGGTTATATATCTAAAGCCTCGCCGCCTAGGTTATTTAAATTTCGGTTAAAGGTCTCGATTCTTTAGGGGGGGCTTATTATTATATATATTATATAATACTCGACTAATAGCTCTCGGATATTAAAAGAAAAATACTTAATACCTTAAATATATATTTTTATTAACGCTACTCTCTATTCCCGTTTATTAAAGATAATTATATTTAGTAGATTAAGGCGGGTATAGATAATCGCGTCTTTTTTATTATTATAACCTAAATCGGTCTTAATTAAAAATATAAACTTTTTAAAATCGAGATCGTTTATACTCGTTAACCCTATATATATACTACTCTTCTAAATATCCTAAATCGTATAGATTATACTTTAGTCTATACCGTTTTTAATATATAATATTATATAGCGGATAGAGTTAATCCGATTAATATTTTTATTTATATAAATAGAGTTCGGTCTATTATTTAATTCTTTTAATAACTCGGCGCTCGAGAGTCTTTAATCTTCTTAATTATTTATATAATATTATTTAGTCCTTACCCGTCTCTTTCTATTATAATTATTTCTTTAGGCGAGGAAGAGTAAATATTAATCCTTTTATTATCTAAAGATATCGCCGAATATATAAACGAACTCGTTATAAATACCGGCGAAAATAAATTATAAATAATTCTTCGTATTTATTATATTTAGTTTTTAACCTAGGAGATTTATAATCTCTAATTATTTTTATAATCGCGTAAAGATTAGCGAATATACGGTTTTATTAATACCTAGCTTCGCTTTTATAATCTTCGCCGATTATATTATATTATTAAAATCTTTTAAATTTATTCTTAATTAGCCCGTCCCTAGTTATTATAATATTATATTTAATAATCTTCCGTATATCCGTTAATATCGAGGTATTACTTTATTATTTATTTATTCCGGCGGCGAAATCGGGTAATAAAAAAAAACCGAGCTTTAACCCTAATTAATATAAAAGTAATTAATTTATATCTTATAGTAGAACGATTTTTTATTATTTATAATCGAATATATTATAATTTACCCCTATAGTTTATTTTATAATATTTATTATTTTAGCTATTCGCGCGTAGTCTATAAATTAAATAGTATATTATAAATTTAAATATTATATTAATTATATAATCTACCTTCGCTTATTGTAATTATAGTAAATTTAATTATTTATTTATATCCCTTATATTAGAAAGTCCTCGTTATAGATTAAATTATATAAGTCCTAATCGGTATAATTATTAATATAAGATACGTTATTTTTTTTTATAATCTTACCTATATACGCCGGTATAATATATATACTCTTTATAATTTTCGTTATAAGGATAATTTAACGCCCCTCGAGTGTCCTCCGTTTAATAGTTAAATTTACCGGTTATGATTCTACTTTTATTATATTATAGATCTTATACGGAGAGCCTCTATTATAAATCTTTAAAAAATCGATAAGGGTATAACTATATTAGAATAATTTATCTTTAATATTTTAACGGTTTATATCCGATACCGTTAAGAGAAGCCGGAGCTAGGTAGGATTTTAATTATAAAGAGAAATTATATAAAATTATAATTATACTTTTTATATTAAAACGTAATTACGTCTTTACTCTCCTTAACTCTATTAATTAATTTTATATATTACGCGGTTTATAATTAAATTCTTTAAGTCTTCTAAATCTTTCCTATTTAACTTTTAATATTATAAGAACGGATAAAGATAAATAAAATATAAATCGATTTAAATAGGATTAATTTCTCTCTCGTTTATAATTTTAATAATCGTCGGTTCTTTACCCCCCTTTTACCGGCGTTAATATATATAGACGACTAATACCTCTAGAAAATATTCGATATATAATTTCTTTTATATTACGGATAATAGGTATTAATATACGGTATTAAATCCTACTTTTAAAACTCTCTTTCTTTCTTAAGGCTTTAGATCGTATTAGAATCTAAATAATCGAATTTTATAATTAAATTTTAGTACCTTAATTATAAGGGTTATTATTTTTAAAATAAATAATCTCGTTATAAAATAAAATAGATTATCCTTTATAGCTAGTATTCGTAGGTAACGGGAAATATAGCGGACGAGTTATTTTTAAAAAACCTCTCGTTTATTAATTAATTTAAAGAAAGATTTAATTAAATAACGATATATTATTTCTTTATATTCGGTATTATAGTTATCCGTAGCGCCGAATATTCGAATTTATTTTATATAATACGTTATTATATAGAGTTTTAGGATATTAAAATAATCGTCTAGGTTTACTCCGTTATTTAGTTTATATTAACGAAAATAATCCTTTAGTTTATTAAAATAATAAAGTATATTTTAAAAATATCCTAATATCTTATTATTATATAAACGGTATTAAGTAATTAATATAAAGTTTATAAATACCTATATATAATAGAGTTCCCTTTTATATAAGTCGGCTAGTAGCGGAGCGATTACTAGTATTAATTATTATATAATCGCTCTTCGGTCTTTACCTATCTATTATACGACGGTATTATAATATTTATAATTCTTTAAATCGTAGAAGGCTAGAATAATACGAAATCTTTCATTTAATTATATTATTTCTAGCGCGTTCTTTAGTCCTACCTTCGCCCCCTTTAATTTTTTAATAGTAAGCGCGCTCTTTTTAATAACTAAAATAATTTATTTAAAAAGATAATTAATTATACCCTTAAATAATTAATATAATATATCGACTAGTATAGTTTTATATATATTAACCGTAGTATATAACTAGATAAAATTATATATTAGATATACCTATTAATTATTATTCTCTAGGATATTTTCTTCGCGCTATCGCCGAATTTAGGATTAAATTAAAAATTAGGTTCGGAGGCGCTATTTACCTTAAAGATTTCCTCGTTCGTTTAATAATACTATATAGATCGTATATTATCGGCCGTTTTTAACTTTTATAATTAAAACCTACTCTTTATAGTCTACTATAAAGCCTACGATAATCGGATAATAAAATTAGATTTTTTAATCTATATATATAATAGGGAGACTTATAATCGCTACGGTTCTAATTATTAATTTAAAATTAGGACTTCAAAATTATCTTAAATAAAAGTTTCTATTATATTTATAATCGAGTATAATTAATATAGATTTATATTATATATCGGATTTAATATATTCGTCGTTATTAAGTATAATAAGTAGAAGTCCTAAAAGTATTAAACCCGGCCGTTTTTAACCTCGTCGTATTTATACCTTTAGATTCCTTATAGTAAAATAAATTAATTATATAACTAAATTACCTTTATACTATATAAATAAAGTCTTATCCGTAGAAAGAAATAATAGTACTATAATAACTTTATTAAGAAGTTTCTTTTATATCTACTACTACTAGTCGCCGGTATATATCTCGGTATATATATACTTATTATTACTATTATACTAGTATATAGATTTAAATATTATTTTATCTTTAAATAATCGGTGCCCTAAGAGAAATCGGAGGGCCTAAATAATATCTCGATATAAAATATTATAATCCTTTAGCTCGGTCCCCTAGATCTTTAATTAAATATTAAATATTTATTTTATCTATTTATTTTCGTCGATACTAAATATAATATTATTTTATATTTCGGTTAGGTTATCGGTATTCTTATAATTAAAGAGGTTATATAATAGTTCGAGTCGAATATTATAGAAAAATCTATCGCGACCGCTTTTAGTCACTTTTTCCTCGTAAAACTATTAAATAAGCGCGTAGTCGTACGTATTTAGAAACGGGTAATATACTTCTTTTATTTTATTAATAAATTAAGAATATTTATTAAACTCTATAATATTAATATTTACCTCGTCGGGTTTAATATTTATTTTTACGCGACGATTATTACTTTCCGTAAACATTTTTACCCGAATATATAAAGATATAAATAAAAGACCTTTACGCCCGATATTAAAGAATAGAATTGATAATTTCTTTTATTTATTATATTTTAAATTATTACGGCTAAGCCGGTTCGAGGGCGTTTAATAAATAATAGTCTCCGTATTTATATTAATATCTTTTATATCGACGGCGAAAGACCCTATATTAATTCCTTTTATATTATTTATTTTTATAACCTCGTCGTCTTTTTAGGTATACGTTATTAGTTTTATCGATTATAAAAATCGCCGAGGTAAAGAGGGTAAAATTCGCGGTTTCTTATATAAATAATTATCGACGAAGACTTTATAGTACGGTAGGTATTTATTAAATTTATTAGAGTTCACGAAATTCCGCCTATAATACTTTTATATACGTAGTATTATAATATCTATTTACCGCGATAATACTATCGATTTATAGTTATTATACTATATATATAGTTAAGTAAAATCGGATATCCGAAATAAAAATCGAAAAGGAGGCGTTCGATAAACGAGTTTAATATTTATTAAATATACTTTCCTATATAATATATATTATTAAATAATATTTGATTTATTTCCTACCGATTTATAGTCTTCCGTATAGTAATAAAAGTAGATTTTCCGAATAAATACACGGGTAATATCTAGATTTATTATACTTTATAATAAAACTTTAGAGGTTACCCGCCGCGAGCCGATTTATATTAATAAATAAATAGTATCTTAACGGTCTAATATTTAGATTTTTTAAGTTCTTATCTTTAGAATAATCTACTTCTAGATATTCCGCCGATATTAAAAAGTAACGGTTTAGTTTATTTATAATTTTACTAGTTTATATATACTTAGTCTTCCCTATCATTTAATTTATTAACTATACTCGGGATTAGGACTATTAATAATTATTATAATAAAATAAATAAAAGGAACTATTATTAAAAGATCCGAGACTTATATACGTTCTTTATATTTATATCGATAATAAAAGAGGGAGTAATATAACTCCGAAACCCTCCCTTGTTAAGAAAGCGAAAATATTAGAGACTAATAATAACGATAAATCGTAAAGGCCTATAAATAATATTTAACCTATAACTATAGTAAATAGTAATATATAATATAATATAAACGATATTAATAGTCGGCTTCTCGAAGGTTTTTATACTACGTATTAAGCGAAAGTTTTCCTAGTTAACTCGAAGATAAATTTAAACTAAATCTTTCGTCTCTTCCGAATAAAATTTAGCCTTTATACTACTAATATTCTTAATCTATTAATTTATAAAAGGAATAAGCGGTTTACCCGTAAATTATCTCGACTCGCTTTCTATTTAATTTAACTATATAATTATATCGAGAATATATATAATTAAATAGAAGGGTTATTAGGGCTACGGATATTTACTTTTAATTATAAAAAATATATCGGCTTTAATAATCGAGTAGGTACTTTATTTATAAATATCCTTTATATTATTATTATAGTTAATTATAAATAAACTAGACCCGTTAAGTTTAAGGTCGTTTTTAAGAAATATACTCTTATAATTAAAGCGAGTATTAACGTTAATACTCTTATTAATAACGAGTAAACCCTATTATTACTTCTAAGAAAAAGGTGGGTATAAAATATAAAACTACTACTATCGAGCCCGACCTAACTAATAATAAGAATACTAATAATAATATTACTATAAAAAATATTACCGTCGTTAATAAAAATATAGCTACCGAAAGTACTCCCGTTAAGAAGAAATATATTTATAATTATAAATCTAAATATCTTAAGGCTCTTTTAATTAAACGCGCCGAGAAGTATTCTATAATTATAATAACTTTCGAGGACGAGGGTACTATTAATATAAACGTTTAACTCGCGGATAAGAATTAATATAAAAATAAATTTATTTCCGGAAATCGGATTAAGGAGGAATAGGAGGATAAAGATTATCCTTTAAATAAAGAGTCACTACTTCGTAGGTTAACGGGGGTTTTTATAATAAATACTAGTAAAAATCGTACCTTATATCGAATCGCCTTAAGGTATAGTTTAATTTATTTATTTTATTCGACGGCTTATAAATATAAAGCCCGAATATAAAGTTATTAAATAATTATAATTATTTCTCTTACTTTTATCTCTACCGAAGATTATTTATCGAGGGTTAATTTATAAAATAAGATTATAATAACGAAACTAAACCGTAATCCTTAATATATTAACTTATTTAAGACTAGATTTTTTAACTTTACTCTTTTTACCACTCTATTCCCGAGTACCTCGGTAATAATAACCGGCGAATATACTAGTATTTATATATATTAAAATATTTATTATATAACGAGTTAACGTTTAAAATACCCGCCGATTAAGATATTTATTATTATAAAACCTATATCTTTATATCTATTAACTATTTATTTTAAAACGGTATAAGTTTCTTAGAAATTATTTATCTAAAATCTATATAAATATCTAACTATAAACGAGGTATTATTAATTAATTATAAAAAGTAAGTTACTACGACTAATATTTTACTTTACTCGTTTAACTTTAAATATAACTACGTTACGAAAAACTTAATATACTTTTAATTATTATAAATACCTTTATATTTTTATTTATTAACTATAGTACTTCTACCTCCCTACTTATATATAATTACTATTAGTAGGAGTAGTTATATATAAGGAATTATAAACCTCGTAAATAAATAATTATTATTATTTTAGGATTCCGTTAATAGACTTTATAATCTTATTTTACTAAATTTAATCCACGTCGAAGATCCTTATATTTTAAACTATTTATAACTTATCTTACTTTTTATTTAATTTCTTTATATAATCGCCGAGTTAAGAGTAATAGTATAAAGAGAGATTACCTTTTATATAAATAAATAATTACTATTAATAAGAATCTTAATTAACGGACTTTATAATTTCGCTTTTTTAAACTCTTATTTATTCTATACCCCTTTATACTTTAGGTAATAATATTTTATTAATTTATTATACCGAGTAAATAATAAACCGCGGTTACTCGCTTAGATAAAGATAACCCCGGTAAAGTTACCGGCGATATATATATAAATTCTTAAACTATCGAGCGCGATAAAGCCGATAATTTTATTAAAGAGCGAGCCGATAATAATATTATATTTATAAAAAAGAAGAACCCTTTATATAAAATAAAAATTATCTTCGAAGGTTAAGGTAAATTTATTAAATAATTTAAAAACGAAGGTACCCGCGTAATATATAAGATTTATATAAATAAGAATAATAACTAGTCGTCTAGTATATATATTTAAATTAAGACTTTTATTAATAAAGATAGACTTACTCCCGATTACTTTTACGAAGAGTAATTACTCTATATTTATATATTTCGGCTAAATGTTATAAATAATATTTAAAACGAACCGTTAATTTATATATATTTTAAGACTTTTATAAATAAGCCCGCCTAAAATAATTTTATCGAGTAAATATACCTCGATTATTATATTAAATTATAGGAGGTCGGAGTAGTTACCTACCGTATTATAAAGTAATTAATATATATAGAATTTTCGTTCCGCCTAGCGAAGGCGTAGACTAAAGAAATCCTATAAAAAACTAATAATCTAGGCGTCTTTTAATATATTTAAAATTAATTACTCGATGTATTTATTAAATTAAAGAACGATATAATTAAATTTACTATTTTCTTTTCGACCTCGGAGGCGGATTTATTTTTTATCCTATATAACGAAATATTATCTATATTTAATCTCGAGCGAGTATATATATTATATATTTACTAGTTTAATAATTTGGCCGATACGAAATATAAAATTTAGAAAAGTTAAATTATATTAGTAGTAAATCGTTTAAAGGTTAATTTACTATTTAATTTAATATATATTAATAGTAACGAGTATTAGACTACCGAGGGTATATCTATTATTTATTAAAAAAAGAACGAGATAAAAGATATTAAGAATTTTTAACTCTAGGAATATTAACTACGCGCCCTAATAATTATATTAAGGGGTAATCGTATTTATATAAACCTCCTCCGCCTACCCTCGAACTACGAATATCGCTTTTCGACGGAAAATAACTTCGTAATTAAATTTCTTATTAAAGAATAAATAGTAATTATCCTATTAAGACCCTTTCTTTACGCTACTTCGTTTAATTATATTATTATATTTAACCGCCCCTAAAAGTATAGAAAGAACGACTAAAATAATCTAAAATTAAAATCGGTTTTTAATTTAATAAACTCGTAAAATATATTACGCGAAGAATTTAAGAAATTCTACTTCGACGCGGAGCCGATAATAATTAAAATCGTTCCTCTTTTATCCGATATCTTATATAAATTTAAACTAGCCGCTATTAAGATACTAAATCCCGTATATAAAGAAAATATAAATTATATTTATAACTCTCGATAGTAATAATTTATTATCGGATAAAATCTATATACCTAGACCGTAGTTAATATTCTTTAAAGAATAAATTTTAAAACTAAACTCGGATAATAAAATATCGATTTAAATAAATTTTAAATAAATATATTAAAATATTTATTATATATATTTAATAGCCTCGGACTCCTAAAGGGACTATAGGGAACCGAGAAAATAAAACTCGATATAATTATTATTATACTATTTATATCGGCTGGTAAAAAGGTAAAGATTTTAAATTTAATAAATAAAATAGTAGACTCTTTTATTACGAAGTTAAATACCGAATTTACTCGGCTCGGTAAAAGAGGAATTAAAATTATAAAGAAATATATAATTCGCTTTTATTTATTTACGACCGAATAGGCCGTCGTTTAAAACGAGAACTAATAATACGTAATTTATAATATTAATAATTTATAATAATAACCTAACTCTTCGCTCTTTTAAAATTAATATAATCGGTTCGCGGTAACTATAATAAATAAAGCTAGAAAAATACTTTTTAATATTATAAACTATTATTATAAACTTTATAATACGAGCTTCGGTACTTTATTACTATAAATCATAGACTTTCTTAATCGACCTAATTTAAATACTAATCCTACTCTTATTAATAATATTATTATAAGCGGTAATAATACCCCTAAAGGCGTATAATTAAACGATAATAAAATTATTAAAAACGGCGAGTTATAAGGCGAGAGCGATTTTTAAACTAATATAATATAAATTAATAACGCCCTTTAACCCGATAAATCGTAAAGTAACTAAGAATAAAAAGGCTCGGATTATAATAATAATAATTTTATCGACTATAATAACGAAGATATTATCTTAATAAATAATATAGACTTCGAGGACTACGAGGGTAGAGCGGGGTTTATATTTAAAGACGTAATCTTTTAAAAAGTTAAAAAGTTATAATAAATAGTAAAAAAGAATATTAAGTATAAATTAAACGAAGCCGGGAATATAACCTACTACTAAAAACTCTATAAATACTTTCGCGAGATATTCTATAAAGTTAAGAATAGCGATACGTTCGATAACGAGGAGGAATATTATATATTTAAAATACTCGAATCGTTACTCTTAAAGGATATCTTTATAAAGGATATCGCTATCGTTATTATAACTTTTATTAATTCGGGTTATATAATCCCAAAGAAGAATTTTAAAGGCGATTATATTATTATTTAAGAAATTAATAAAATTGATAACGGGGAGCTCTTCGTTACCTTAATATAATATAAGACTACTATATATTTATTAAGAGATAATAAATAACTACCGCCTAAAAAGTAAAATATAAAGTATAATCCTTTCGCCAAGTAAATAAATAAGAGTATATATAAATATTAAGTAATCCTAGGCTACCCTAAATACGACCTAACGAAATAATACCGAATTATTATAAATATTACTAATATTATCTCTAGAATTTAGTATAAAAACTTTATTATTTTTATAATAAATCCGGCTAGTTACTTTAATATCGTTATAACTACCGAAGTATATAAAGATTTATTTAACACCTTTATAAACTTTATCTAAATTAATACCGACGGATAATATTATAAAATAGGTTTCTCTTAATCCGGTTAGAACGAGCGGGAGTTATAGTTTATTATAAAGCTCTACTAGTACTATATCTAAAAAGAAATCAAAATTAAAAATATCCTTATCCTCGTAGGTTATCTCGTATAAATTAATTTTATAAAACGAGCGCTAGCGCTTACTATAAAATTAGAAGATATAAATACCGGAATTATTAATAGTTACTAAGGCGAAGAGAAGTCTATAGTAATCCTTTATATAATAGGATTCGAGAAATTAGGCTTTATATCCTTTAGTCCCCGCCTCTTTACCGGGGTTTCTTATATAGGCGACGCCTTAATAATTATTATAAACTAAATAAGGATTTAATTATACGAGAAGAAATATAAACGATTCTACTATAATCATCTACGAAGACTTTTAATAGAAATAGATATTTATATTAAATACGAAAAGGAGCTCCTAGTATTTAATTTTATTAAATATAACTACGATTTAAACTCGGATAATAACTTTTAAGATAAGGATTTATATATAATAAATTAATCGGAGGAAAATCCTAGTAATATTATATATATAGAAGAAGGAACTAGAAATATCGAGAGATTCGATAATAATTAAAATATTACGGAAACTTATAATATTTAGGACCCGATTACTTCGGGATCTAATATTAATATAAAGAATTTAACGACTCCTATTATCGACGATATATATAATTAAAAAAGAGGCCGTAGTATAGGATACGTGATAATCTCTAATATTAATAACGGTAACACGTATAGTTAAGGATTTAACGAGAATATAAAATTAAATATTATATTAAACCTAAGGCTACTTAATTTACTATATTAAATACGAATAAAGGTAGAAAATTTAATAAACCTTCGGGGGTTTAAAGAACTAGCGAGAAATTAATAAATTTTATAATTTATTAAAAACTTCTTTATTAACTCTTTTGTAAAGAAGTAATCGTAATATGTAAAATACCCTTAATAATTTACCTACCCTAACTAGGTACGAGTTATTTATATAAAAAATATTAGAACTATAATAAAAATATTATATATATTGTATTATTTCGGAATAGTACCCCTTATATATAGCCTAGAAAGTAATACGTTATATCTACTTTTCTTTAATAAATAGTAGAGCGGTTTAATTTTACTTTCTCTTTTATTTTAACGAATTTATTAACCACGAATAATACCCTAATTATAGAACGTATTATATACGATTAATAAGTTATTATATATATATAATCGACTACTCTTCCTGCCAGCCTCTATACGTAAAGAGTATAGTAATTATAGTTATCAAATATAAAGAGATCGAACCGAGTAAAGTAAATATAAATACCGACCGCGAGCGATCCTTATATATAAATATTATTTTTAATTAACTACGAGCCTTATTACTAGAACCTACGGTTATTATTAAAAGATATAATTAAACTACGATTACGACCTTATTTATAAAGTTATAAATAATATATTAAAGTTAGAAATTATATTATTTACTTTATATTATTAAGATTAAGGCTGCGATACCTCTATGTATATCGGTAAGTCCGGAAAAACAGTTCTGCAAAATCGCTACTTAATCGGTGCAAAATGCGCATTTTGCAGCCTTGGCAAATCTTGGCAAATCTTGGCGCCAAGATTTTTAAGTTAGAGTTAAGGTCTGCGCGGGAGCGCTAAACT
>JAABUS010003302.1_pt1 | contig 26663 bp, 31 predicted proteins | sample 5560161 | NCBI WGS metagenome assembly JAABUS01 (sample SAMN10711885, study PRJNA513376) | rock metagenome | isolation source: Antarctica rocks | place: Antarctica: Victoria Land, Trio Nunatak nord | collected 2016-01-04
CGGCCTCGATGTGCTGACCCCCGATGCCGATGATCGCGCCACTGTTCATCGCATCATCTACGACGAGTTGGTTCAGGGTCGAGCGGAACCGGCATCTCGCGAGGCCTATCGCATGGTGATCGCGCATCTGGTCGAACAAGGCGCTGAAGCCATCATTCTGGGTTGTACGGAGATCATGCTGCTGGTGAAGCCAGCGGACAGCCCGGTGCCGTTGTTCGATACCACTGGCATTCACGCCGAAGCGGCCGTCGATCGCGCACTCTCAGCGGTGCGTCGGGCAGCTTAAGTGGATTGGAACGCGGTTGATGGAACAGAATGCAAAAGCAGCGGTTGCAAAGAAAATTGGCTTAATCGACGGGCTCGTCGTTCGGGCCGGGGTCTTCTATTACGACCAGATTTTCTTGCGATACGCGTCCGAGAAGAAGCCGCTCGAACTCGTCCTCAGCCATGCGGACGTCGGCACCGTCCTGGCTTGCGTGAGCGCCGGGGACAAGGCCAGGCTTGGAAAGTATCTGAGCTCGGTTGCCAACGAGCTGTTTGACGCGAGCGCGCAAGTGGTTGCGGTCACAGCTGTCGCGCCCCACTTGGCAATCGACGAGATCGCAAGGATTGCCCGAGGGCCGGTCGTGAACGTGCACGAGATCATTCCTGCAGGGCTAAAGGCGGCAGGCATAGATCGAGCCTAATATAACATCAACCTCCCTATTAGACTTAGAACTAGTTGCCAAGCCTAGCAACCCTCGATCGTGACATTTTAATTAAGTTTATACTATATAGATTCTTAATTACTCATCTACTATAGATGATTCAGTCGTTTGAAAAACTTCTAGTAGTCGAGCTGCAATTGCAAATCAGCTGATTCATCTGATAATCAAAGAATCGATATCAGAAGATCTTGAAAATAAGCTTGTAACGTTCTGAAAAGACGCTAACGTCATTGCATGTAAAATGAAGTTGCTGCAGAATCAATTAAGTCAAACGACGGCCGCTGAAAATGCTCGCAAAGCACGCAGAAAGCAGTTTAATAAAGTTCTTCAAAGCGAAGGCGTCTTGTACGTCAAAAATGCTCGAAGTATGACTCAAGATAGGCAGAAATTGGAGGATGAGAAGCAGCAGCAGCGCGAAGGGGCCAGGGAAAAGCGTTATTTAAATGCACTAAAGAAGTGCTACAGGGCTACGAGGCCCCATAGGGCTGCTCGCATTAAGCTAGTCGAGGGATTTCGGAAGAAATGGCGCTTTATTTTGAAGCAATTGCTCAAAAATCCTCGTGTATAAAGAGTAGTTGAATTTTGTTGTTGCATGGCTGTGAGCACTAAGCGAAGGATGAGCTTAGGGTGGGGCACGGATAGGAAATGCGGGGACTTTGCCGAGAAGGTTTCGAAGATCTGTAGTCGTGATCGCATAGAAGGACCACAAAGAGCGGCTTCTTCTCAAAATTTGTTGTATGGTCGTTAAGTCTGGTTGAACTTCGTTTGCCATCTCAGCACAAGAAGTCGATCATCTTGTGGTCGTGAAATTTCGCTGGCGATCGTGGCTTGAGATTGGTGAAGGTGTTCGTCGCAAGTAAGTACACAACAAAGTACGGACGTACTATCAAACCAATAACAGTATTATTAATAGTAGTAGTAGTTATGATCTAGAGCTTCAATTTGAGCCTGATTGAGTGATGGGAATTCGGGAGGGTTGGGTGGCCAATAGTTCTACTCCGTACTGTAGCTCTATAAACTAGCCTAAGGAGAATTCATTTACAAATTCTAGTTTCACCTATCAACCTTCGTGGATACCTATATTCTCGTCTCTGGAGAATGAGAAAATCGACCTCGATCATGCTTACGTCTTGAATATAAATCTATCACCCCTTCTTGACATCTTCAATCTCGATGCCGAGCCCTTTGATCGAGACCCAGAGAAGCTGATATGTACTGGATATCTAGATACTGTTCTCTCGATTTTCGAACGTCATGGCCATCCTTTCGTTCTCATCAGTACATTGGCGATGATATGGAATGGTGCAAACAATATGCCAGGAAAAGAAATTGACGTCCTTGTGCGCTCATCGCGACTACAAACTATTGTGGACGACCTAATCCCGTCCGACGACTGGGCGCTTTCACAAAATCCAAACGAAATTTCAGGCACCCTTAATGAAACCGTCATACGAGATATCTGACACGAATCCCTCATCGAGCTTCCTAACCTCTCAGCTTTCAATTACTTACGTTTATGGCTGGAGGAGCTATATCACCTTTCAGTTACCAAATGCCGTAAAGTTGAGATCCCAGATATACTAGCCATGTCACCGGTGTTGCTGGAAGAAGAATACTATCGTGATCTGCATGAACGATTTGGTCCGCCGCGTTTGAGCACGAGACAAATGCCTATATGGGCGTTTCATTAGGAACTGTTATGCTGAATAGAGGTACTAGTAAATTTTTTTACCATGACAGCGTAGGCGTGAGCTTCGTCAAATACAGACAGCACGGCAGAGACCATAGTTCATGGAACTTGATGGGGAAATTACGTGCTATGAAGACGAGGCTGACCTTCACGAGGGTCGGGGTATTTATTTTCCTACTCTTTTGTCATACTTTACATAGGGTGCCACTTGTGAAATCGTTTAATTCTGACATCAAGCAGGCTCTAGCTTGCCATGTTCCCTCGCCGGTGTGATGGATAATGCACTTACAATCCCCACCGACGATGCTAAAGCACTCGGAGACCAGCCGCCGAAACTCCAAAAAATATCCGACTCCTTTCACACACTCTCCACCCCACGTCTTCCCTCATAACCCCCTTACTCCCCTCTAGGAACCACCGTCCGCCACAAAAACAATCCCCCAATCCCGGCCAAACTCCCCAACCCCGCTCCCCCCACAACCCTCCCTGCACTTCTCCACCCCTGCAGATCAAACCCCCTACTCCTCGCCCACACCACCCCCACAGCCCCTGCCCCAACACCACACAAACTCCACTCGTCCACCTCCACCTGGCCCCGATTCGCCAACAGTCTCCACGCGCGATCCTGCCACTCAATCTCCTCCTTCCCCCGCATCATCATCGGCAGCATCACCGCTACCGCCCCGAAACCGATTATGCCCCCCATGCCGGTCCAGGAGAGGAGCGTCGATCGCCAAAAAGACGCTGCTCGGGGTTGATATGAAATGGACGAGGTTACCGGTCTCGGCAGCGTCGATGATGGAACGTTTCGGATCTGGTCTGCGCTCGTACTAGACAGGGACCCTGGGTTGGAAGGGTAGAAACGGTGGTAGAGCAAGGGCAGGGGGGAGAGGAGTATGCCGAAGAGAGCGCCGGATTGGAAACCGCGGTGGAGGACGTGGGTTGTGAGGATTAGATGCGCGAGAGGTTGGTCTTCGGCGTAGGGGGCGTGGGGGAAGAGGCGGGACATTTTTGTTATGATGGAGGGGCTGGCGGGGATGGAGGGGGCGGAGAGGGTATTGCGCGATCGTATATGAGTCGGAACGACTTTTGATATATGAGCTTAGATTTATGCGTGCAATATATGGAGAGGCGCAATAAGACAACGCTTCCAAAGGCACAGGGAGATATCGGTTCGAAGTTTTGGAAAATGGCCAGGAACAGTAGAATAGAAGAGCGTCATCCTATTTATACACAAAATCTAACCCGATACCAGTTTCCAAAAAATCAAATTATACGCCCGCAACGCTTCCAAACCTCAAGCACCGCCATAGCGCTGTCGTGCGGTGCGGTCGGGGAACGGCAACCCAAATTACGGCCGAGCGAGGGTGTTTATTTTCTCCGGAGCGGGGGATTCGGGGTAGGGCTAATAATGAACGCGAGGGGTTCGCTAGATTGGGATGATGGGGTTTGGAGTCTCGAGTTGGCGATGGGGGTGGGTAAAAGATGAGATTTAGAACAAGAAGAAGCGGCTTCTAAGAGAGGTTTAGCCTCCACAGTTTTTCATATTTTAATTGGAATTGGGTGAAACAACGAACGACGAAGCTACCTAGTAACGTGCTTCAAAGAGGCTAGCAATGTACTTTATAGAGATACAACATGGTATCCATCATAGAATGTTCATCTGAAATCGCTAACTATCGAACAGCTACTTCACCTTTACATAACTACAACTCCACATGCACAGGCGCCTCTTTCTCTGCAGCTGCTGGCTGCTCCTCCGCTGCTTTTTCCTCATCAACCACCAAGCTCTCAGGTAGTTGGCTCTTCGCGCCATCCCCGAATCTAATAGCATCTACCCAGGTCTCCACCGAGTGAATGTGATAATCACCAGCCTCAAACCGTTTCCACCATCCCCTCCTCGCATTTACTGCTATGAGTTGAATCTCCTTGTCGCTTCCGAGCTTCAGCGCATCTCGCAAGACGGCGGCGCCGGTATTTCTTCCCGGAACGGAGAAGAATGGGAACAGCTTGCTGCCCCTCTCCCTGTGTTTTTCTGCCAATTGCGCTAAGCTTGCAAGAGCAGTGTTCGCCGCATCCGGAAGTACCGAGTTTTCATCATCTACTGCCGATGGCAGAAGCGCAAGTATGCAAGTTCCACTCTTCGGTCCAAGACATTGCTTCTCTAGATATCTTTGCTCAACTAGAGCGGGAATAGGGGGAGCTAAGTCGGGCATGACTACAGGTTTGGGTGCATCTTCCGGGACAGCGATGGGTTCTGGAGACTCGGTGGGGTTGCTATCATCTTCGAGAATGATGGAGGTGGCTCCGGCTGCTTCAGAGGAGGCTTCGGCGGAGGCGTGAGAGGAGGATGCTTCTGTAAACGACGAGGATGCTGAGGCTGATTTTGCTGCTTCTTTTTCTGTTTTTTCTTCTGGCTCTTTGGCCAGAGGTTTCTGCTTTGGTTTCTTCGCTGAAGATTCAGTCTTTGGTGCGGCGTGCTGATCGAGGAATGCCGTCATCGCGTCTTTTGAGAACGACCCTTCAAACTTCACAGGCTCTTTGCTTCCGCCAGGTAGTACAACAAGCGTGGGGTACTCAGTTATCCCAAACATCTCCACTGCCGCTTTCTCCTTGTTCCTGATTTGGGCAAAACTCATCCTGTCGCGATAATCGGCGGCCAGCACCTTAATAAGTGCTCCTGTTGTTCCCTTCTCACTGAATAGTATTGCTTTGCTGGTGTCATTGCTGGCTTCTAACCATGCATCCAAGCCCTTGTCTGCTATTTTTTTAACATGATTGGGAATCGCGTTCTTTATCGCTTCGATGATGGGTTTCGCTTCGCGCGCCCCTTGATAGTCTTCCACAATTGGTTTTCCAGGCTTTTTAGAAGGTTTAACAATCTTGAGGGTGGGAAAGCCCTGGACGCCCATGCTCCCACAGAAGGCCTTGTTGCTCTCATCGTCACAATTGACGGCTGCCACCTGGGCAAGACCGCTTACCCCCTTGGCAGCCTTCTCATATGCCGGTTTGAGGTTCTTGCAATGCCCGCACCATGGAGCATAGAATCTGCGTTCACATCAGTGGGTCCACAACGGCCGGGTGAGTGGAGTCGCTTACTCCACCATCTGCAGGCTTCTATTAGCTTTATTATGGTCTTGAATAAACCTGTTTACCTACCGAGACTTTGTTCGACTTCGCAATAAGTTTGTCATAGCTTTTCCCATCGACCTGTAGGACGGGGGAGTTTTTTGTGTACAAGCCATCAGCTCTGACACTCCCAGTCAGTAGCAGAGCTGCCGTCAAGGCAGTAGAAAGAGTATGTGATAACATTATGAAGAAGAAAGGTAGGGACTGTGGAGTCGAGAGTCGCGGAGTCAGGGCTGTTTATGTATCGCCGTGCCGGTCTTTGAAAGCTGTCCTCTTCCCTCCGGATCCTTCTAGGCGTCAGCGGATGCGGGGCTTAGCGTGGACAGGGGTAAAGATCGTCACTACCTTACCCGCCTTGAATTCCTCTGGGGACGGAAATCCAGATGCCTACGAGTAACAAATGGTATTATTGCTTGAGCAGCTTGTACAAGTACAGAGCCTTATAATCCTTGAAGCATTGCTTGCACCATTGAGGTACACCACGGTCTGAAGCTTCTAGAGGATATTCATTTCAAATCTAACATGGCGGCGAGCATCCCCACTCCATTGAAATCGGCGGACATTGCCCGCTTTGTGCAACGAGCTGGTCAAGTGGAAAAGGCCAAGCCAGTCGTTGCGTACTGGTGTAAATACATTCTTCTTTAGAGGAGATGGACAGAGGCTTACAGTCTTGCAGGTAACTACTGGATCGTCAACCAGATCCTCTCGAAAGGCCTACATAATACGGATGACGAATGCATGACTTATACCATGAATCTCATGGATAAGCTCGAGCAGGTACTATAGGACTGTAGGCATCCACGGCAACCTTAATGCTGATCTTCGTGCAAGACCAAAAACGACCATGCTCAAGACGACGCAGTAATAGATGACACAGCTGGCCAAGCATACGTTGAGCAATTCGGAGAGGAAACGCTACAAAGGGCAGAGAATGCTATGAGAGCGAATAAAGCGTCTAGGTACAAGTTCTTGACTTCTGGTACGCCTCTAGCAAACTGATGGACCCTGCATCAAAGGCAAACGGCAGATACACTACAGGCCGCAGCGACGTTCCTAGATTTGTGTCAGATATGGGGCCCATTAGATCCAGAAGTGGCCTCGAAAATTAAATTTGCCAAGTATCATGCTCTACGAATTGCCAAGGCCATCAAGGCCGGAGAAGATCCCAATTTGTCCAATCCAACCCCTGAACCGGTGCCAAACAATGAACCCTCAGCTTTAGATCCTAACGACCCAGATACCCAAATGTTGAACGGACCACCTTCGGCTACGTACAATCAGTCGCACGCCTACCAACCGTCTGTTGAAGAGGTGCCTGATGAGCATGATCGGTTGGAGCGGCACATGGCTCAGCGTTCTTCCATAGATGAATCCATTCACCCGTCAAGAGCACCCTCGAACCAACGACAGCCCAGTCAGAACACGTGGGATCAGCCTGGCATGCCTTCTCCACAAAATCCCGGTGAAGATTACCACCACCACGCGGCCGGTGGCGAAGTTTCTCCTCTTGCATCGCCCAAAATTGATCGAACTGCTTCAGATGGTGGTGGATATTTTCCCAGAGTTCCAGATCCAGATGATTCTCCGCCTGTTCCAGCCTTGCCAGACGCACCACCACAAGATCCTGAAGTCCCTCCCAGTGTCGGTTGTCCAGACCCCTATACTTTTTCACCCCCACCATTGCCGATGTCAGATCCACGACCCTCGCATTTACCGCAGAAAGACTCCTTAGAATCATTCCCACCGCCACATGTGGAACAGGCCATTGGACTAGCAGGCCCTCAAGCTCCATCATCTCGACACCCTCCTCATCCCCAGTTTACATCAAGGCAAATGCCAGCTCATCCATCTGTTCGTCGTGATCAACCTCCTGCAAATCAACAACAACCCTATACAATGCCGGATGGCCATCCTCGTCCTGCCATGTCCCAGCCTACCAGTAGTAAGGTAAACTATGTGGCGGACGAGGAGGCCGTCTTGAATGCTCAGAAGCATGCAAGATGGGCGATATCGGCATTAAATTTTGAGGATGTAAACACAGCAGTAAAAGAGCTAAGAGGCGCTCTAGAGGCCCTTGGAGCTAGATAACAGAATCTGGCTATCAACTTGTGCAGTAGGTCTTTTTGGCTTCCTTATCTTAGTATTCCGCGTTCGATGGTCTACCTGATAGTCGATGCATTGCAAACGTACTAGTCAATCGCAGGAGTTTTGACGCGGAACGATGATCATACACCCTATTCCCATAATTCACAAAGCATGATTCTTCGACAAGGCGTTATTCACGCAAATCATGTACATACACGCGCTTTGCTCTCATACGGCTACATTAGACAAAAACTCTCGCTAACAGTGCTCAGCACATCACTTAGCTCTCCATATCCTGATAATCTTCCTCTTCACTTTGGAACCACTCCAGCGCCCACAAGAGCAATTGCTTTCAGCATAGTAAAGCATGTGGTTGAGCATCAGGTAAGTAGGCAATAGTATCAAGGTCATTGACAAAGGTTTGGTATTGTGAGTTCCAGAGATATCGATTTGCCTCTCGTGCAGAGGTCAACCTAATGTGGTGGAGGCTAAGTGGGTTCAACCAGCGCACGTTCCATGTAAGATAGTGCAAAGCTGATCACATCCTTCCAGAAAGGCACAACAATTTCAAACCGCTGAGAAACCCAACCGGACTACGATCGTCCTCATAGTATATCTCATAGAGTCCTTGACTCTTTACTTGGTTTCTGAAGAGACTGGTTTCATCACACTTGTCTCAACCGTCACCACTAAACGTGATTCGCCCAAAAGTACCCAAAGAATCGTACTAAGATGGATCATGTACCTCGCGAAGTCGAGAATTCAATTGCGGATACGTCTTCTGGTAAGTTCACTCTTGATCTCACATGGCTATGCCAAGTCTGAATAGATACTAATTCGAAGATCAACTTGGCTACAGCCATGGAATTTTTAGACTACGCGCCTCGAGCCGGGAACCGAGTGTACAATTACGACCATTGTCTTGATCTGTTAGGGTTCGGAATAGGAGAGGATGCTTACTATATGCGAACTACGTTCATAGAGAACTTGGGGAACTATGTTAAGTCCTTCGGCTTTGAGCATATACGCAAAACAGGCAATAAACAGGCGTATGAGATGATGATCAAGCGGTTCCTTTCAGAGCATGGAACTACCTACTGGGGCTCCTCGAAGCGTGTTCACCTTGTCGAAAAGGACCCATCCAAAGGGTTTTTGTACCCAAGAGATACTGAGCGCAAAAACTCCAAGTACTAGTCCCGAACTACTATTACACCGACTCATTATACTAAACTTAAACAGGCTAACCAAAGTACTCGAATATGTTTTTGATTACAGAGCCCGCCATGCATATAATAATAATGTGAGATAAAGGGAAGCGTCCCGTTGAGAGCTTAACTGACTAGTTATGGTCCTTGAAGAAAGACAAGGGTAATTCCCATAAGAGTGTCAAGTCTGCGGCTATGAGAGAGACCGTCACAGACCTGTCTCCAATGCGGAAATCTAAGAAACGGCAGACATTCTGCTCTAGTTTGAGTGACTTAGGAGATGAGGATCATGAGAGAAGCGGGCTCTCACGAAAAGATATCCAAAAACCGGATAGACCAATGGCAAAGGCTTTGTGTAACCAAACACATGGTGTTCACGATAGCAGCCTGTCTCCACAACTTAGCAACTACCAGAAACTTCATCACAAAGAATCCCATATGTCAAACCCTGGTGAACGGTCTATGGACGTAGTGTCGCCATTGAGTCGCCGCTCTAGCGTCAACTCTAGCATCGACCACGCAAGCCCAAAGCAACCAAGTCCGGCGTCACTACTACCAGATAGGTGTTCATCTGTGGACCTCGGCAATCGAGCGAAGATCAGCGAGGAGCATCCTCGGGTCTTCGAGAATCGAACACATCTCCTGACGAAAACAGAGCCTAATGGGTCCTTATCGATCGCCAAATCCCATGGAGATCATCCGAACAAAACTTTAAAGGCCCTCAGTAATGACCAGGGTGACGAAGATTGTATGATAGTAGAGGACAAGAAGATCGATATTGCAGCCGTCGTCAAGAAAGAGCATGATGGCGCTCGCGCCAAGACCGAACAACTTTCTTCTGACCCCGTGGCCAGAACAACTCTTATCGTGACCGCCAGCAACCAACCCACTATCGCTCCCGTTTTTGTCCCCTTTACCTCCTGCAACAACTTTCCCCAACTCTTCGAAACCCTCGTTTCCGAATGCGACATCCGCCCGGAAGCAGCTAAAAGGGTTTCCAAGATCTCAGCGAGGTATACATGGGATGGGAAACAAATCCGGATCCGGAAAGAGAGACCTGAGGACTGGAGTCTCTTTTATCGGGGTTTGTGTAAAGCGTGGGACAAGGGGAGTGAGGGGCTTGAGGATGGTTGGGAGGTTGAGATGATGGTTCATGTTGATGACTAGGAGTCTGGTGTAACTTCGATGATGGCGAGCCTAAAGGACGTGGAACTCGACGGAAGAATCGCAGACTTGGTGGATTGCGGACTCGGTCGAAATTTGACTCAACGAAAGGCAGAATTAACAGACGGCAGACTCAATGGCAGACATTCTCAAACAAACGGGCAGATCAAAACCTGTGTAATTATCTCTCAAGCTCGACTCGCCATCCTCCCCCCCAGGCGACATTTCTAATGAACTCTTAAACGCACTCCCCAAGCCCTGTACCCTTTTCAAAATTTCAACATCCATGCAAAGAGTGAAAAAATCTTGATGTCTCTCAGACGGCGTTTTGAAAAGAAAGAAAAAACGTTAATAGAGATGTATGCCAGAGCGAGCAAGAATGCCGTTTCAAAAGAATGGTAGAGTTTGTATTTTAACAAGAACCTTTTTTTCTTTGTCTCATGCACTAACTAAGTAAGGAATGGGAATGATCGGAGCAGTGAAAAGGTTGTCGAAGCTGGGATGAGATGATGGATCCGGTTTCAAGGGGGGCTGATATAAATGTTCGACCAAATTTTTCTTGTAAACGTACTTATCCTAGTTTGATGGAATACATATGCCCTTAACCCTCAGAACCTCCTTACCCATTCACGCCAGACGACGATAGATGGCAGAGATATGTAGCTCCGCACGTCAAAGGGACGAAACTCTCACATACATGCACCAGAAGCAATTGATCTTATAAAATTAACCGGCACATGGGTATATCATCCCCCCCCTTCAACTCTCTGAAACGCTAAAACCCCCCGAATCCCTCCAATTCCCGGACCCCCATCCTGTATAAAATAAATCGTTCCTCAAACCCCTAGAAAAACATCTCTCTCACCCGTTGGGGGAGAAAAACACTCAGCCCCTACCGCCAAACACCCGACTAAACATCCCCCCTGCTAGACTCCTCGCCATGCCGCCCGAGTACATGGCGCTAGACGCGAGGCTTGAGGCCTGGCTGAACTTATCGCAGCGGGAGAAGGCGAGGGTGTTTGTGATTGTTAAAGTAAGCGCGATTGCTGTAGGTTCAGAGGGGGTGTTAGCGAACTTTGTCATCTTAGAAGGATCACAAAAAGAAACCCGCCATGCTCATCGCAACAACACCACTCAAGGCAGCCCCTCCCCATCAAACCCCAGGGGAAGAAAAAGGAAGCAAAAGGAAGCAAGAGAAAGCCGTACATACCAACCAACCCCAACCAAAGAAACTCAAACCTCACCACCGCAAACACCGCCAACCCCACCCACAGCGCCGGCTGCGCATACAGCGCCAGCCAGAAGAACCGCCGATCCGTCGCGTTCTGGCCCTCCCCATTGCTCACCCCGCCAGCGCCGGCCCCGCGGTCCTGAGACTCAAACACCCAGTGCGAGTCCCCGGAGGTGGTATCGACTTCGTTCCACCAGCGCAGGCCGACGAGGCGGCGGCCGGCGATGTTTTTGAGGTAGTAGAAGTCGGCGGCGAGGAGGAGCATAGTTATTATAAAGACGAAGACGCTGTGACGGGGGTTTGGGTTAGGTTGTTTGGTAAAGGTTCTGCGAGGCGGTTTCTCTGATGGATTGTGGAGAAGAGAAGGGAGGGGAGACTGACAAGCTTTTGGTAAAAATCCAGAGGCCGAAAAGATATACGAGTAGAGATGCTAGCTGTCCGTAAGCCTATCTGCTTCGAACATAATGACGGACATAAAGGACTGGGCTTAGCAAAGCGCGGAAAAGGGTTTCGGGAGCTCACAGATGCGGAAACCGAGGAAGAAGAGGAGGGTTATCGGGTGGGAGCTTAGGCGCCACGAGAGATCGCCAAGCTGAGACCGGCGGGTTTGTGGTGACTCCATGATGCGGAGGAGAATATGGAGAGGGTGGAGAGGGAGAATTGAGAGTAGAACTTTGCGGTAGGGTTACGTGGTCGCGAATTGAAGGTTTATCGAGCTAGTAGTACAGTATCCCTGTCAGATGCTTCGGGTAGGGCTGATGGCCCTGGTGCCGGAAGCGGCTTCTAGCCCTAAACCAACACGTTCGTTCGACTAGATTCGACAGGGCACTGTACTCATGGCCGGTTTCGGCAGCAGAGCGTATATTCATCGTCATTGAAGATGTTTTCAGACTCACTACGCCGTTTTCCTTGATATATTCTGCTTGTTTCCCTCAAGTATCTACAGTTCGACAACAGTATACCGTATGGCTGGTAACAACAAAGGAAGATAATGAATGAGATACTCTTAGCTGACCCTGATGGCATGAAACGGGCGGACAGAAACCAAAAAATTGGTCTTCGAGAAGAACTTCTGAAACCATCATGACAAGGTTAGTCTTGAACGCTATTATCACTGAGAACGGTACACCCTATACCTTTTAATACAACCTGTGAGGCTTCCAAAAGCCTGACAAAGACTCGTTGTCAATCTGATCTGGGAACGACACAAGGTTTTGCTGGATAGAACCATGACTGCTACCTTGAGTATGCGGACGGGAGTACAAAGCTCGCGGCGGTTCGTCTCGAAGCATTCCCCGAATCGGCAGATAACTACGACTGCTATCCTGCGTTGCGTATTGAGGTTTTACGAACAAATCCTTTGAAAGAGCAGTTTGACCTAGCTCTGGTGAATTATACCCGAAAGGAGGTTCTTCCTTGGGCAGGTATCCGTTTCCGCAGTCCAGAAATCTCTCTTCTAGTGCTTCGAGAGGGCGGGCGTAACAATACGGTTCATCCAATTGCTGACTTCGCGTTCCTTCGCTGTGTACTTGACCTTGGTAAGACTCTGCCTCAAGTTGAATATCGTATGAATTGCTACGATGACGGTTGTCGGGACTACAGTCATCGTAGATATCATCAAAACCCGAACCATATCTGTCCTTGAGCTCGTAGTCTGAGGTCGTTGTCGAATGGTTCATCATGTCCCCGTTGAATGCAGGATCATCCCGTATTTGATTGCCGTGAGGGTTATACTGTAATTCTTCAGATATGGATTGTCGCTCGTAGATAGCATCATACCCATTCCATGCGCTTTTCGTATCAGTGCGACGATGCTGGGATGGATTAAGGCTGCCCTGGGGGCCTTGAGTTGCTTGTGAGCCTTTGGGAGCGCCTTCCGTGTCCCGAGATACCATGGTAGCATCCTCGAAAGGGTAGTCGTGTCGGGATGGCTTGTCAATTGACTGAGTCTTACTGGGGACAGTACGTCTCGAAAAAGGGCGAGGAGGAGCGATCATCCCGTGAACCCCGCCTTGGCTTGAGTCCTTTTCTGTTACTTCGCCGTCTCCGCCCTTGGCAAGAGTTGGGACGTGGCAGGTTGGAACAAGAGGGTCATTATCGTTAGTAGCAGCGTCTGGCGATTTCGGCGTTTCATTAGCAATACCAACTGCAGCGCAAGGACTGGCGGTACTGGCGCCATACTTCTCCAGAAGAAGCTTTAGTGTTGCATTAATAAGATCTTCTGGCCTTTTCGATTTGAGGTCATTCAATTCCGGAAGTGGTGGATTTGTATGCGCGTTGTGGTCGTTTGATCCGTGCGCCGCAGGAGTTTGTTGGTACTGTGGAGTTTTGCTCTTTTCAACCAACTCGGGCCCAACATTCTTAGCCTGTCGTTGCTCCAAATCGCTGATGCTTCGCGGCGGGTCTAAAATTTGCTCCTGAGGACCATTGCTGACTCTATTATCTGGTATTGTCGTGATATCCTCTCTGCGCCCGTAACTAGTCTTACGTTTACGAGTGTCTCTCTTGTCCATAATGTTGTCCTCACAGGATAGCGGAGTACCGGAGGCGATTCCTTGGCCGATATTACTATTGGCAACCAAGTCTCCTACAGTTGGGGTTCCTTTAGGTAGCACTGGCGGAACACTCTCGTTTTCCCTGTGTCGGCTCAAACGGTGGGAAGGTGATCTTGTCTCAGCCCAACTAAAATAACTTGTTGAACGGGTAGGGGAAAGATCACGCTGGATTGGATAAGACTGGCGAGGTGACGAGACTGGAAACTCGCTCCTTCGCACTGGCGATACAAGACTCCCTCCGACGCTCCCAAAACCTAGGAATGGTCTCTCCGGTAGCTCTACTGGTGGTAAAGATGATCGATCTAGATAGGCAAACTTTTCTGCCTCGCTTCGCTTGCGATACTTTTCGTGTGGACGAGAGGCCTCTAAGCTTCTGGCTCGTTCCTTTCGGGCGGTCGTAGCGTCAACATCCCGAGCCTTAGCTGAGGCAAAATACCTTGAGATCTCAGCTTCGGTTTCTATAGTCTGATCCTTCCTCCGTCTCTTCTTCTGATCGGTCGAGTTGACTATATCTTGTGGTTTATCTTGTCGAGGGTTAAGGAAAGTCATCTCAGAAAAAGTAAGATCGGGTACTGTGCATGGTGCAGATGAGCACGTATAAAGCACAGTTAGGGTAAAATGAAAATTACTTACGTCCTCTCCTCCTGACTGGTGAAGACGCCCGACCCCTTTTAAAGATACCTAATGATACTGGCGGCTTCAGCTATCGCAGACAATCAGCATAAATTTGTGAGCATGGCGGAGTCCGCCACCGTATTAAAAGCTTACCGTGAGCCGGTCTTGGGCCACGTTGTGCGCCGCGAAGTCGTGCACCAAGGCAGCTCCAGACTTCTTACGAAGCTTCGATTTCTTGACTCTCTTGGCATCTCCCTTCTTTCTATCTTTCGTATCCCTCTTCTGCTTTACCGCCGCTTTACTGTGCTTGAGTTCATAACGATCCTCCTTAGTCTTATGCCTCGATCGTCTTTCATATGTCTTATTCGGTTTCTCTGGCGAGAAAAACGTATCGCTTGACGAATGTAAAGGCTCGGAAGCTGACAGTGAGGTGGTATCATCATGTATGCCACGGCGTTTGTGCTCGCCAGAGGCCTTGCGATCCACTTTGTCATTGAGTGGCTCGACGGGAAGCGCGGCAGGCTCGAGATCAGAGCTGGTGGATGAAGGGCTGCGGCGTCGCTTTCGTGCGTGGCCTGACCGGCTGTCGTTGATGTCCTCAAAATCATTCGCATTTCCGAAAGAGCGGAAAGGTGCATGCAAGTTTAGTCGCTCGGCCAGGCTCACGCCGCCGCCGTCGAGTCTGCCAGTCGTAATCTTGTCTAGTTGTTCTTGGCGACTTCGTTAGCCAATCCGGTTATAGGTGCATTCCTTAGGACTAGCCACAAAAGCTTACCAGGCCGTTTCTGGCGTCTGTCGCCTTGGTTATCTTGACAATTCCTTGATCTACTCGCACCTGGTTGTAATAAAACGTCGCCAGCATCGAGATGTGATCTTGGTCGATGCCTTTGTCGTGGCCTTCGTTCCTTTTCGAGATCGTCCGCAAAGTCGAATGTTGGTCTGGGACATTTCAATTCTCCGTCATTATGGGACAGCCAGTCTCGAATCGCGGCTCTTGGTGACTGGCGTGCCTTGGAGCACATAGGATAGATTCGTAAACTTTGTTCTGCCAGATCTAAGGGGATCAGAATGCAAAGGCGATTACAAATCTGTCAAAGTAAACGAGGGTGAGACGGTGGAAGCAAGTTGTAGGAAACTTTTCAAGACGTTATAGGTCGCAATTGAGTGTAAAGGAAGTTGCGAACATGAGAGAAACCCATTGCCACAAACGGCAGGTACAAAATATTATCACCACTGAGCCCCCTTTCCACGCCGTCTTGAGGCTTGCCCCCAGTGTTGCCGCAATTTTACAAAACGCCCAATTGGTGATTTTTGTAATAGCCCAGGTAGTCATATATTCAATGGAAACTAAGATTCATTAGACCTTAGCTATTCAATTGCCAGCCAGAAGTATGGACACGCAAGGACCCGATACGAACGGCCGGGACGTGCGGATTTCTGGCACCCACTTGAGGATTGCCATGTTGGTACGAAAAACTGATGCGACAAATAGAGGAGACCTCTGCAGAACAGAGTGATGCCACATTTAGCAGTAACAGAAGGGTGAAAGAAAGTGATGTTGACGATTATAAGAGAACGTTATTGGGTATTAGCCAGTAGTACCCTAAGGCTATAGATAACATCAAAAGCATCCGCCTCTAGCTTGGCCATAGATCAAGCAACCCATCAGAGAAGACGAGTATTGTATCACCAAAGAAGCTAGGTAGAGCATGGTCTATGTTCACTTGGTCTCTGCTAGTAAGGGGACCAACCATCGCTTTAGGTAGAGAAATTTTACCGCGAAGCCTTCTCGCGCCCATGCTCAACTCAGCGAACCAGAGAAAGTGCAAGTAAAAAGGCAGAGAGGATGGTTTGTCACTCCTAGGTCTCAGGTTTGACCGCTGAGCTTATCCACATCTCCACCGCATGTGTTGCCCCACTCAGTATTCCAACCCTGCTTATTTGCTGAAACTCCCTGTAATAACGGTAACTGGGCAAAAGGTACTAGCGGCACAGATTCCGAACCTTGGGGATTTGTTGCGTTTTCATGAACGATCATTTATGAAGAATGCCTAAGTATGGTAGAAGCGGTCAGCAAAACTCTCCTCCAATCTCGTTATAACAACGTATTCTCTCAACAGCACATATATTCAGAGACCCGTTCCTAAGCATCGACGGCAGCATTTGACGATACTGCCATGCCTTTTCCGGCTCTTCCTGAAGCTCTCATGGGTATCTTGGTGTCATCATGGAAGACGTAAAGAAAGCATGTAAAGGAGTTGTTCGGCCTTACCGTGGCATGCATCTAGATGATGTTCTTGGCATCATATCAGCCTGTAGCAGATCAGCATATTTGAAAGTAGAAGACTCGAGATATTAACGAAGTAGATCAGAGGGCTTGGTTGTTCCATGTCAATTAGGAACTAAGGAAAGTCTTGCAATCTATCAGCCGACTGCTGATATGAAGTCAGTGTACTTTTGTATGTACGACCAACATTCTAGGGTGCAACTGTGTCAAATGGGTGGAATGGCTGTATGTTCATTTTTTGTCTGTTGAGAGCGGGCCAAACATATTCCGACGCCGCTCTCGGCCCAACTGCAAACACCCCTGACACGCATGCTATGGTGGAAAGGTGGGTATGTTCATGAAACTATTACTATCATTAGATTAGGCATCTCAAGTAACATCTCAGGAAAGCGTACTTGTGCTATGTTCGGCCACTACGTATCCTCTATAAAACAGACCACCAAAACTTCTTCTCGCTAGCAACAGCGCAAATACCATAATTACATCCCTCCTTACAGTTCATCACACCTATCTGCAACCCCCTGCGTGGTCGGCCAGCTCGTCAAGGGAACCTGAAAACATGTGTACAGCTCGCAAAATACAGCGCGCACAAAATGGTATCAATCTGCACGTTTGCCTGGAACAGGGGGTATCTAGAAGAATCGGAAACCAGAAATGCAAACATAGGAAATTGGTAGGTCTTGGATAGCACTTCGATCATGTGCGAGCGCCGTCCATGTTGCCCGTCAATTCTGCGACTCTGGCTTTGATGCGGGCGACTCGCGATTCGATTGCTGAAAAAAGTTTAGTCTCGACTAGGCATGAGGATACAACGACTTACTCTCTTCGCCACTCGTATCCTCCTCTGTTTCATCAGTCTTTTCCCCATTCTGACCCTGCTTCGCAGCGCGCTCAGCGGCATTCTTCCTAATCTGTGCCCAGCGATCTTGTGGTGGTGTCGTGGGTCGGTCCTCCTCTGACACCTCAGAGATATCGTCGTGTTGATACTGTCGCTGGACCGGCTGGCTTTCATATGGTGGCTCAATCGGCTCCCGTTCGGGTTGCCTTTGAGTCGGCTCCTGTTCGTATTGTCTTTGTATCGGTTCAGGCTCATACTGCCGTGGAGTAGCGGAGCCTGAGTGCCCTTCATACTCAGCTTCAGGAACATAGGCGGGGTGGTCCATCGTCGGACCTTGATCAAAGCTCTGAAATTCACGGTGGGCTTGGCGCTGTTCGTTTGAGTCAATGTGGTCGAGGCTGGCTTTAGAGCCATAGTTAGCGTAGAACTGGCGAGGAGGCTCAAGGGGAGACGGTTCGTTGGATCTTCCTACAGGGCCATTGAAACCTTGAGCAGGAGCGCATGTGTCGACGGGAATGGGAGGTGGTACTTTCTTCCGTCCCATACCAGAAAGACGACGGGCTAGCTTAGGAGGCTGCGGAGCAACGTAATTCGGTTTCACCTGTGGCCCATCGTAAGCGGCACGGGCTGCTGCAACCGCAGTGCTATCTGCCGGCCGCGGTAGAGCAGGCGCGACTGGAGTAGACTTGTTCCTTCCGAAGAAACCCTTCAAACCGCCGGTTTGGCTCTTCTTGAGTTTCTTGGCTGACTTTTTTACTTCGGGTGACGATGGCGTTGAGGAAACGCCGTTCGATTGCTCTGTGGGCTCTCGAGACAGCGCTGGCATTGGCTCGGACATCATCTGCGCAGGCTCAACAGGAGGCAACGGCTTGCTGTCTGTCCTCAGCGGAAGCTGTGAAGGCGTTGTAGTTGGCTCTTCATACGGATGAGTTTGCTCCAACGGCGTAACTGCTGGTAGGGGCACTTCGACAGGGCGAGGCTTTTCCCAAGGCGTTGCCGCCGGTAGAGGGACTTGAGCTGCTTCGACAACGGCCCGATTAGCAGGGTGCAGATCTTTGAAAGGTACCGCTGGCAAAGGAGCAGGGGGCGGTAATGGTGTCTGCTGTTCGTGTCTTGGTTGGGTTTCCGGCTCTGGCGGTAAAGGAGGCTCCGGTTTGTCAGGTACCGGGGGAAGATTTTCCTTGTCCGCAGAATCTTGTCTGGGGAAACCGTAAGACTCCGTTTTTTGTAGATGCTCTTTCCGAGCTACAGGCGTAATAGAACCATTCGTACTTGAAATATTGCTCAACCCATTCGAGCCGAAATGGGTAGGTTGGCCTCTCCCCGTGAAATCAGTTCCCAAGTAAGCAGCTCGAACAGCGTTCTTATCGTAGCTATTCGCCCATTTCATAGCTGGGGCTGCTTCGCTCATAATGACCGGTTGCAGAGTGAAGACACTGTTCGTCTTTGTCGAAGCTGCATCTCCATTTCTGCCTCTTTTCCGATCGGTACTATTTTGGTCTCGGTGCTTCTGCTGTAACGCTGCCGCCGCTGCCTGGATCCGCGCGTGCTGATCGTTACCAATGCTAGTTTTGCTTGTTGGGGACTGTTGGTTACTCCGGGGATAAAGCTCTGGCTTCGGCGTAGGGGAAGCCTTCTTCGACGTGGGTTTTGTCCTAGTAAGTCGGCCCTTCTTGGTGAACCCGAATCGACTCTTCTTCTCCGCAATGTAAGCACCCATTTCCGGCTCTGGTGCAGCGCCTTTGACCATCTCCTCTAACACAAGCCATTTCCCACCTCGGATGTTGGTCTCAATCAGAGCGCACCGCCCAAAAACACCCTTTCGTTCTGTCGGTTCCTCTCCTGCCAGACTACTGATCCAGACCCACCAAAATGTGTCGTCAAAGTGGACGAGGTTGATACTAGCAAGCTCGCCTGGTTCCAGATCCTCAACATCGTGTTGTGGACGTCGATGCGATTGCGAGCTTTGTCCTCTCCGGGTGTCAATAGGCGGTAGCATCTTGTCATGCGGCAAACTCAATAGAGCTGGATGATCTTTTCCTGGCTCATCAACGAAGCCAGCTGAGAGGAAATCGGCCCAGGATGGAGTTGTAGGTCTGCCAAAGTCGCGGGTCTTGGACTGGGGTGCCGATCTCAAACCGTGCGGGCCATTGCGCTTTTTACCAAGAGCGGACGTATCTTCGTTATCGGAGTCATCGCCCAACCCTCCGAAACCAATATCTTCAAATCGGGACCAAGATGCATCACGGAGACTAGTAGATGCCTTGGAATTAGATACCGCCGATTGATTTGTCGAAGATATGCTCTTAAGAACTCGGCGGCATTCGTCGGTCAACGCCTGCACAGGGTCTTCATAGTTAGAAAATTCGTGGAGCGCTTGGTCATCTTCCCGATACTCGAAATGTTTGGCACGACGTAGCAGAGCAAAGGGTGTGGACGAAACGGAATCGACAATCATTACCACCTTCGATATTGCGGTCAGATTTGGCTGCTCAGGTGGATACTCGGTCGCTTGAACGAGGTTCTGCAAAGAGAGCGGTAAAGCCGATATGCCGTTTGTCCCTTGAACAGAATCCGGGGATAGCGAACGAAGGTATGCGAAGAACAAGTGACTTGTAGCATCGGCTGCTCTGCACGGTTGTGAGTTGAGCCTTTCATGGGGTGATGTTTCATACTAACCTTGCCCATGACTTGTAACCTCCGTCGAAACCATTGCCAGTATCGACCTGCTCAAATGCCCACCATCCCGCCAATCTAGAAAGCTGTCGACCGGCCATTCCATTGTTCTTGCCATGCGCAGCTATTGCAGCCATGAGGTCAAAGAAATCAAAGATGATCTTTGTGCGTGCATCCGACTCAACGCTGATTGGTATGAAGGTAGCAAAAGCGTCGCGGGCCATGTCCGAGTCTGGTGAGAGAGGTCAGCTGAACCCTCCATGATATTTTGATTCTGTCCCACCTTGCTCTCCTATGCGAAAAAGTTCGTATGCCTCCCAAGTCACGACGCCACCTGCTAATCTACTCCAACACCACTTCATAATGCTGCACAGGACCTAGAAACCTTAGCCAGAGTTGTGGTACGCATTGATACTCGATGCTTACCATTGGCTCTGTCAATCGCAGCTCTTGTTCCAAGCCCTCTCCCCGAAAATGTAGATCTTTATCAGCATCAAAGTAACTGCGAATGAACGAGCGTGCTGCGCTAGGATCTGAAGCTGGTCTGAAAGGCAGAAGTAGGAAGGGAATATCAAGAGCTGAGGCGGCAACTCAAGTTAGCCCAGCTTTGCTTATCCAACAAATGCTTGCACCAGGTTCCTCCTGCTTACCTTTGGACTTTAGCTCTTGTGTACATCCTCTGAGAAGTTCTTGAACCTCCTCTGGTTCCACATATTTGCGTAGCCAAGCATCATCCCAGCGTGGCTTTGGAGGGGGAAGCTGAATGGCGCCATTCTGTAGCGCATGCTTTTTCGATTTGGAGGTCGCGCCTGACCCATCCTTATTGCTCCTGAAGACTTTCGAGAAGAAAGGCATGGTGAAGGCCTAACGTTATCATACAGTGGGTGAACTTGGTGATGTCTATGGCATTTGGGCTTCACAGCTCAAGCGTTGCAAGCTGCTTCAGCGCCCGTTGGTAGGGTGTGAGGAACAACCAGGTTGAAGTCGAACAGACGCTGGCACAGATGATATGCTGAACGTCTAGTACCGCAATTGAGGTCGGGCGTAGGTGATTATATTATTGGTCTCGCGTAAATATTTCTAGGGGGTCGGCCAGCGAAGCGTCGAAGATCGGTCGTCGATCTTCTAATCTTGGATACCTTTACTTATATGATTATATCACTTGTGGAAGGGTTTCTAGCAGTAGATCTGAGAGTAGGACTTCCGAGAGTCACAGTGATTACTGGGTGATGAGTTCGCGTCTGGATCGAAATCACCATCAACGCGAGACACATGATGTCCATATTATATTTAATACTTTACTCGTACATACCTATGTGACTCCTGAATACACAATTTACCGTACCCGTCAACGACACGCTCGACACGTACTGAAGTCTAAATGACAATTGGGTTAATTGGTGCGCGCGACGCCCCGCTAGAACGATCGGCCTATCAAATTCTCCGTTATCCCCTGGCCCGACCATGTTCCCCGGAAGCCATCATCTAAATCTTTACCTATTCGTACCAAAAGGCGCTTGCCTCATTTCCCAGTTCATGCCCTCGCCCCAGTTTCCATCCGCCATGGACGAATAACTGCATGTAAGGTCGAAAGTATAAAAGTGACGAACCGTTCGAGTGGCAGTATGCCGGTATGAATGGGAGTACGGAGACAAGCACACAAGGTACTCCCACGCCAAGCCTGCGACGAACCGAGCTAGGGCTACCTGACATGTCAGGGTCTTTTGCAACGTCTTTGGTGTCACTCCAATTTCAAATGCGAGTCAGAGTGGATGCGGCAAAGAAAAAGGTATCCAGAGGATCACATCCAGAGGATCACGGCATTTACGACTGTATGGCCCTCTACGGAAAACAATTGCAGCATTGGCAGTTCTTCAATGGCAGCCTTTTGAGGGCTACTTTCAGGGGTGAGGCAAAGACAGGACCAACACCACACCACCAAACCACGGATAGGAGCACAAGGACCGTGAGGACTGAGGACCGATTACGGCCTGCAGCCGTGGCAAATGCTGTGTGATGTTGCAATTCTCGGATGGCTTCTTCGCCACATGTGACCTCAATCACCAGAGTAAGGTACCGGGTTTATGTGCATGTTATGGGCTTTCGTTAAGATGAGGTGGTGATGTCATACAGTGCAATTATTTAGCGCTGTGCTTCACTTCAGTGCCTCGTATCTTCTCTCTACGGATTTTGAGCAATTAATACAAGCAGGAATCTATTGACACAGCATTGTGAGGTGTAACAACTACCTTGCTCAGTAGCTTGACTCTCCACAACAATTTCGGCAGTCTTAATATTTCATCATGGTGAAAGATAACGAGACCGTCATCGAGTAGGATTCAGTATCCCATCAAGTAAAAGATGTATGTTACTAAAGCTGTGTAGAGAGTTCAATGAGCTTGTGCACCTTGAGATTGCTTCTCCTTGAGCCAAACTTCTAGCTCTTGCGGTGTCATGTTCAGGTTGGTCGAAGGGGGATGGATCCGATGAAACCATCGGCCACGAAAAGTATCGCTTTTAGCTTACTGTAAGCCCCTCACAAGTCCTCTCTAAGCATGCAGAGCTGTGGACGAAAAATCATCGAGATTTTGAAGAAGGATTCAAGCAAAGGTCCGGAGAAGTATGACGAGGAAGACCTTGGCCACATGAGAAAAGTTGTGTCGGTAAGACTGTGTACCTCTGTCTACCTTGTCCTCATAGACTCTCGTACTGACTGTTACGAAGTATTGCAAGCGTCATCTCGCCCAAGAAGAGAAGGCTAAACAAGATACGAACAGCAAAAGCTATAAGTCGTTGAAAAATTGGGGCCATAATGCACAGAAGACGTAAATGGTAGACTGACGGACAGGACAAGGCGTACATTTTAGATAACGACGAGAAGCAAACCCTGGGCAAGAATAGTATTTTCAGCCTTCTACCGGAACGTAGCTGTAGATAGAACTAGTTGCTGATGGTTATTTGAGGGGGCAATAATGAGAAGATTTTGAATTACGGGATTTAGGACTTCGAGCAACCTCATTGCCCCTCGGCTGCATGCCAATGTTAGAATTCGATCCTTACGCTCCTGGTGCGATTTAGACATGTAGATCACAGCCTGCTGGAGGTTGAGCCAATTAATGAGAGAAGTAGTCGGCCTGAAGAGAGTCCAATCGGGCAGGATCCTCACTGCTCGCCCCGCTCGGGTCCCTTGCTGCTGACGGACTGTGGAGTCAACGTGGGAGCCAAAAATAGATAATCAACGGCACTAGTGATTAGGGTTTGGTTTCAAAAAGAGCCGCATTTTGCCCCGACATTTCTGACCCTTAATCCTCGCCACATTGGAGATCAGGTAAGGTCGGTATGTAGTTGTGATCAGTATACCTTACCCGATGGTAGGGAACCACTGTGGGATGTTATGCGTGACCGCATGGAGGAGACGATTCTCCCGAAAACCAAGGGTTTGACCTCCCAGTCACTGGTATTTATCTGTAGGCCCGGGTTTTCAACCCCCCCAATGCTCCCTCAAACGTCAAATATGGGAGGACTTTATGAAGTAGTCTCGGCTGTGCCTTGTCAATATTCAAACCCACACAAGGCTTGCGGAGAATGGTGTCTGACCCTCTGTGGAAGTACATGTATCAAAGCAGTCCCATCTCCGGTAGCTTGTTGTTGCGACAAGGCGACTACATCTAGACATGGCTTTTGGCAGTATTGAGGGAAACATTGACTGTTTTGAATATGATCAACAGTGCAGTACGGATGTATGTACTACTACTGTATGCACACATCATATTTATCGTGACTGACTCTACCCAAGGGGTGAGCCGACACATAAAGTAACTCCAAGTAGTACGGATTACCATGATTGAAACAAGCTAATTAGCCATCTTTCCTAATCGCTCGCGTGCTGTGATTGGATCAAACCGCGAGATCAGGCATCCTAAAGAGTTAAATCGCCCTCTTTCGAGTGCTATTTTTACATATCTCTTGTTGGTTTCTCCGACTAAATACTAGTCCAAACAATCCAAAGGAGGTCAAATTCCTCTCCCCACCCCCCCCGAGCCTGCACCCAGGAGCCTGCCAGTTCGCACTCGGCGCACTCCTTTTATAATTAGAACAACCCACTGCACGTCAACCCACCAACCGACCCACGCTGTCTCTTTGTACATGCTGGGGTCGAGATATATGGTTGAGCTTCAGTCCTCTGTCGTTATTATTATTAAGATCGATCTGAACTGCAGAATCACGACCCCACTGCGTCGGACTCATACCGATTGTCTGAGCGGGTTAAACCGTTTCAGCCTCTTTGGGTCTTTCCCACCCCTCGAGTCGAGTTTGCGAAGTGCATCCACCACTTCCACTTAGCCTCAGTTTGTCGCAAACATGGGCAGGCGCAAGATCGAGATCAAGGCGATCAAGGATGACAGGAACCGCTCTGTGTAAGTGGATTGAGCTATTGCAGCGAAATCTTGGTGCCCCGGCCTTGTGGTCATCGCTGGTGGTTGATGGCGACCAGGGGATCACGTCATGACGCGCATCGCAGCTATTTGGTGAACGACTACTAGACAGTTACTGATTACTTCTGGTAGTACATTCCTCAAGCGTAAAGGCGGTCTTTTCAAGAAGGCGCATGAGCTTTCTGTCCTCTGCTCTGTCGACGTGGCAGTCATCATCTTTGGCCACAATAAAAAACTTTACGAGTTTTCTTCTGGCGATATAAACGAGACAATCGGACGGTTTCAATACGTACGTCTTCAATGTTTGTTCCGACATGTGGTTGGAGGCTAACCTTTCGCAGTATGGAGGAGCGCATGAGCACAAAGGACCTGCGGATTTCAACGGGCGAGGGAATATGGAGGACGACGATGACGATGATATGGGCACCCCTCCACTTGAAGATCAACTTTCACAAGAACACGGTCTTCCAGAACATGCACTTCCTCCACACTTACAAGAACAGCAACAGCACAATTTCGGGCATATAAGACAAGCGCCTTCTGCATCCCCACCACTGTCAAATGGTGTTCCTTTCCATCATCGACAACACACACCACAACCGCAGATGGGCTCCCGTCCAGCATCAAGAAATGCTGTACGACGTCCAAGCTCGAACCTTGGTCCCTCACACCTGCAACAAGGAAGCCAGGCGCCTCAGGGTCCCAATGGGTATGCTTACATGCCCAACCCACCAATCTACAATCCTCATGCGGCTCATGGTATGCCGGTTGCACCCCATCATGGGCAACAGCCAGGCCCGCAGCCCCAATATTACCCTCAATCTCAGCCGCATCAACAGCAGCCGCCACCACCGCCTCCACAGCATCCTCAAGTGCAGCAGGCTTTCATGCAGGAGCAGAGGCGGCAGTCAATGCCACCAGCTTTCCCCCCACAAGAGCGTCCGCAGCCACAGCAACCAACAGCATCTCCACCGCAACCAGAGCGCGAGCAGCGTCCTGAAGAAAATCAACCAAACCGAATCCCGAAACCCGCCCCAGCCAAATCTCGGAGCATCTTCACTCCTATTGACGACAGTCGGTCGTTGCTGGCCCAACATTGGGGCATTGGGACGACCAAGAACGAAATCGGTAGCGACATTAAAAGCGAAAAGGATAAAGACCATCGATCTCAATCGGTCGATGTAGGGACCATTGAGCGAAAGCAGGCATCTGCACCTACACCACCACCGCCAAGACCACAGAGAGTGCCCTCAATATCCCAAAGAAACCAACCATCTGCAATACCTGGGGAGTTTCCACCTCCCTCACGCACCAACAGCGCACAAGTCGGAGCGAAGAGACCAAGGTTAAAGGTCCAAATCCCCAGCGAGCAATCTGATGGCGGCAGTGCTACAGCCGAGTCTTCGCCACGGGAATCGGGTGGTACTGCAGGCGATACGCCGGCTAAAGCGAGCACCGAAGCAAGCCACTCTTCGGGCGTTGTCTTGCCACCCCCGTCGCCAAGCGCTAGTGCTATCTTGAGTGCTGGTGCGCAGGGGCCTCCCAACCCTTTTGCTCGACCTCATCCTCCAATGAACAACGGAAACCCCAACAGTCAAGTTTACGGTAACAACAACATCGAAACGCCTATTTCGGCGCTACCGTCACGGTTCGTGGCGGATGGACTGCTTCCTTCACCTTCATCGTTCTACCCCGAATGGGGCTTTGGTCGACAAGGGGGCGAAAGCAATTTGCTTCCGAGCCCACTGAATTTTCAGACGCCGGTAATAAGCAATGGACCAAGTTTCTTAAGAGACGAAGATGGGGAGCGGAAGAGAAAGAGCCCAGAAGGGGACGGGCAGGAGCCAGGGGGGAATTTAAAGCGGGTGAAGACGTGACGGTGTTCGATTCTCGGGTAGATATATCTGGGGCTGTTCGATTCTTGGGTAGATATATCTGGGGCTGGCGGCTTGGGGACTTCATTTCAGCAAGGTTGGCTTCAGATGATGATTATGTTTGCAAGGCTGATACCCTCTCACGCTCGCTAAGCGGTGTATTATTGCATG